>Ga0209712_10000026_pt1 | contig 146746 bp, 105 predicted proteins | sample ArcOceMetagenome_FD_187443 | JGI IMG/M metagenome (GOLD analysis project Ga0209712, IMG submission 187443) | Marine eukaryotic phytoplankton communities from Arctic Ocean - Arctic Ocean - Greenland ARC118M Metagenome (SPAdes) (version 2) | ecosystem: Environmental > Aquatic > Marine > Oceanic...
GCTCACCACTAATAATGGCGGCTTGTACTGCACAGCCACTTGCGGCTGGTAGGTCATTATCATGGCTGCAATCAGAGAACTTGCACTGCACGGCTAAATCCATAATGTCTTTGAAGGTTTCTTCAATGCCGTCTTCAACATTGGCCAGCTGCAATTCGCGCATGCCCGGTGTATCCAGTAATAGGCCACCGGCCAGTTGATCTGTTTTTTCAATAATATGCAGTGAGCGAGATGTGGTGGTGTGGCGGCCTTTGCTGTCGTCTTCACGTACGCCGCCAGTGGCCAACTCGGTTTGGCCCTGTTTTTGGCCCAATAATAAATTTGCCAAGGTGGATTTGCCCACACCAGATGAACCCAAAAGCGCTAAAGTTTTACCCTGTTTGCACCAAGGACTTAATTGTTTTAACTCATGTTGATCCAATGCGTTTAAAGCCACCACCATTAAATAAGGGTCTAAGGATTGAATCTGCTTTATGTAATCATCAACCATGTCCTGTGACTCACATAAGTCGGCTTTTGTAAGCACCACTAAAGGCTCCACTTTGGCTTCATTTGCCAGCACCAAAAAGCGTTCAATGCGGTTTAGGTTGAAGTCGTGATTCAACGAGCTGACAATCAATAATGTATCCACATTGGCAGCTATAAGTTGGGCCTGCACTTTTGAGCCCGCAGCCTTTCGAGCAAACTCAGATTGGCGATCTAATAACCGAATAAACTGGTGTTCATGATTAAGCAGCAGCCAGTCACCCACTGTTATGTTTCTCTCTGAATGTGGTACAGGGATGCTAAAAGAGTCTTGCTCAATGGCCACCACTAATTCAGAGCGGTGCTGCTCTATGACTCTGGCTGGTAAAGCGTCATCCCATTCATCCAAGGTTAGCTGTTGAATAAAATGATTGGCCCAACCCAGTTCAGGCAGGTTGGCTTTTAAGGTGTGTTCTACGGTCTTTTTAGGGTGAGACATGGGATTTAGACTAGTCATCATGTGTATTTCACAAGGTTATTAGAGTCTGCAGAGCACCGCAATCATGGCATGAAATTTAATGACATTTACTTGATCAAGCCCCATCTATTTGTCAGGCGATTGCCTGTTGGCTTTGTGATGGGTATGCTGCGACACAGCTTTCAATTCATACTAATAATTAAAATATCATGAAATACATTCTACCTATGACAGCCCTATGCTCGGCTGTATTTCTCACCGCCTGTGGCGATGATGACGCACCTATAAATGAAGCTGTTAAGGGCTCGATTAGCCTTAGTGGAACCGCGAGAGTTAATGAAACCCTTTCTATTGAAAATGACTTCACAGATCGAAATGGCATTGAAAACATTACCGCCAGTTACCAGTGGTATGGAAATGGTTCAGCCATAGCGGATGCTACGGAAGCGACTTATCAACTGAGTGCATCTGAATTACTGCAAGACGTCCATGTCGTGCTGGACTTTGTAGATGATGATGGCTTTTCTGAAGCGCTGACAAGCGAAAGTGTCAACATTTACGAAGCTTATAAACTAAGCATGGTATTAGATCGTGAAGATACTGTGGGCATAACAAAGACTGGTATTTATGGACAAAGCTGGGTAGCTGCGACCCAACCAACCAGTAGCGCAGGTGAAGAGCATACGACTCCGTCTATCGCCGCGGATGAGAAAGGGAACTTAGTTGCGGTTACAGCTTCTGTAAACGGAGATTTTGGACCTGATAGTGATATCGTAATTACTCGTTCCACAGATAATGGAACAACATGGAGCAATGTGAGTTTATTATTAGCCGATGATACCGATGCTGATGTAAGCCCTGTAGTAGCAACAGATAAAAACGGAAACTGGATAGTTGTGTGGAGCTCTGATCGTGCGGCGGACACGACTAACAATAACTTTGATATTTTTTATTCTACCTCTACTAATAATGGGGAGCAGTGGAGTGAAGCTGAGTCTTTAAACGAGTGGGCTGCGGCTGATGCCCATGATGATAATACTCCGCAAGTTAGCATTAATGATGATAACTGGGTTGTTATCTGGTCATCAGCTCATAACCCAGATACGGACTCAATTAAAAATCCTGATAATGACACAGAAATATATAGCAGCTTCTCTAGTGATGGAGGGGAAAGCTGGAATACGGCTAAGCGTATTTCAAAAGGGGCAATAGATAACGACACAGCTGATACAACTCCCAAAGTGCATGTAAATTCATCAGGAAGAGGCTTAGTTATATGGACGGCCGAAGATGATGAAGATGGAAATACAGACACAGATGTATATGCAGCACGAACAACAAATTTTGGTAGCAGCTGGGTGGCTGGATTCATATTGAATAAACAGACGGCTAGTACTGATGCTGCAACTGATAATGAAGAGGCATCAAGTGTGTATACGCTGGCCGATGGAACCTATGTCGCAGCCTGGTATGGATTTGTTGATGCGGATATTACAAATCAAGGTGCTTTTTACGCTAGTTCATCAGATTCGGGCTTGGTTTGGTCAAATACAGTAAAACTTGAAAATGAAGCGGGCGTTGATGAAATTACCCCTAATGTTATTGCTAAGCCCAATGGTGATTGGTTTGCGTCATGGGTCGAGGAAGCAACAGGGAAGGTATGGGTAGTAGAGTCGGATGACGAGCTATCAACTTGGTCTTCTGTACCTGTAGATGTAAATCAAACATCATCTGGTTTAATTGATTGGGTTATACACTAGTTTATTGTATGAATAGCTGATCTTTAAAAAGCCCGTTATGAGCCAGCTCATAACGGGCTTTTTTGTTTTCTATGAATTACTTTTTACCTTGCTTAGACGCCCAAATAGCCAGCTTATGGGCCATAGACTTCTGCGAAACTTGATCCTCAGGCAAGGCCTGTATAATTTTATCGTGTACAAACAAGCGGTACACGTATTCAACTTTTTCTGAAGCCGAATCCGTGGCGTCGAACTTTGCCACGCCCCTTTTTTCTGCGTACGACATACCCAATAAAACAGCTTTTTTAACCAACTCTTTTTCGTCTTTCAGTTTTTTCATCGGGTCTCTGAGCCATTCAAATTAGAGTAATAATAGTAATACAGGTAGAAGCGTTTTAAGTACAGAAAAAACATGGCGGTCTATTTACAGCGCTAACTGCTATACTGCGTCCATACTGCTTTTCAACACCTTATTCATTGCACCATTTCTCCCGTGTTTATCCACCTAGCTGTGCATTGATGAATCATTACCGAGGCTTATTATGCCATTTTCAAAACTGGGTTTAAGTGAATCCATCGTAAGCGCCGTGACCGAAGCTGGTTACCAGAAGCCTACCGATATTCAAAAACAAGCCATTCCTGTGATTCTATCGGGTAAAGATCTGTTGGCTGCGGCCCAAACCGGTACAGGTAAAACAGCCGCGTTTGTTTTGCCATTATTAGAAAAATTTAACATTGATCGCAAACTGCGTGGCAAGCGTATTCGAGCGCTTATCTTAACCCCCACTCGCGAACTGGCTCGACAAGTTGATGCCAGCATCAAGCAATACAGCAAACATTTAAACCTAAGCTCCATGGCTATTTATGGCGGTGTTGATGTGGAGCCGCAAAAGCAGGCGCTTATTGAAGGGGTTGATCTTCTGGTGGCAACGCCAGGGCGTTTACTAGATTTAGCCCATCAGCGTGCTCTGCACTTTGACGAGCTAGAAGTATTGGTATTGGACGAAGCAGATAGAATGTTGGGCCTAGGGTTTATTGGGGACATTACTAAAATAATTGAACGCTTGCCCATTGAGCGCCAGAACTTATTATTCTCTGCCACCTTAAACGATGATGTGCGTTATTTAGCTGACACGGTAAATGATTCAGCAGTGGAAATATCCATCGCACCTAAATCCAAAACTGCATCCACCATTAATCAATGGTTGATCACTATTGATAAAGATACAAAGTCCGCATTGTTAAGCCACTTGATTAAAGAGCACAACTGGAATCAAGCGCTTATTTTTATTGAAACCAAACACGGCGCCGCCAAATTGGTCACCCAGCTAGAAAAACGCGGTATTAAAGCCGATGCTATTCACGGTGGTAAAAGCCAAGCTAACCGTGAACAAATATTAAATGATTTTAAAACCGGGAAATTACAATTTTTAGTGGCCACCGGCATAGCCGCCCGTGGTATCGATATTGGTGAACTCACCCGAGTGGTGAACTACGATTTACCCTTTCAGCCTGAAGAATATATACACCGCATTGGTCGAACAGGCCGCGCAGGGGCACAAGGTGAAGCCATATCATTTGTAGCATGGGGAGACTTTAAGAATCTGTGTGCCATTGAAAGCCGTTTAAACCACATTATAGAGCGCAAAGAAATTGAAGGGTTTACCGTTAGGAAAACCGTGCCCATTTCTATATTAAATTACGTGCCTAAAAACAAAAAAGTAGCTAATAAGAATAAACCGAAAGACAAGCCAAAAGATAAAGAGAAGGCAGCGAATAAAGGCTCTAACCAAAAAAATAAAAATATCTGGGGTTAATTCCTGTTTTACAGCACTTAATAAACATGTTGTTCGAATCAAGTTTATTAAGTGTGGAAGTTTCTACTCAGTTATATTAGAAATTATAAATATGATTAATTCACTATAATATCACTCGACACCTTTTTCATCACCTGCCTTTATTATAAGTCTTAAATATCTCTAGGTTTTAACTCTGTTTTTTATTGGGATATGGAGGGGCCTTCACTCAAACGCATCAAGCTTTAAATGAACACTCATTCAAGCAAATGTTTAGCTACTATGAGCCAAAATAGCAGCCGTTTTTTGGTCTTTATTTCCCCTTTGTCTAACCTAAATGAGGTAGTTGTCATAAAACTCGGTGTTGCCAACCGATAAAGTGGAATAAGTAAAAGAGTGTGCTAATGGAATTTATTAATAAAATGAAACTGGGCCCGAAGCTTGCCAGCGGTTATGGCATCGTTTTAGTAATAATGGTTGCCATTACCTTCTCTGTTTACCTTAGCGTGCAATCTTTATCTGAATCCTCTAAATGGGTGAACCACACCTATGATGTGATTCTCACTGCAAAATCAGTGGGCAGTGCAATGGTGGATATGGAAACAGGCCAGCGAGGGTTTGTAATATCTGGTGATGAAAATTATCTAGAGCCTTATTTAAATGGTCAAAAAGTATTTCAAGGGCTGATTGCACAAGGCAAGGCATTAACCAGCGATAACCCAGCTCAAGTGAAACGATGGGAAGAAATAAACAGATTAAAAAAGCGTTGGCTAAAAGAGGCGGCTAACCCTGAAATTGAAGCTCGCCAGAATGTCTCATTAGGAGAGGAAGCACGGGCTAACTTTAAGAGTATATCGTCCAGAACAGTGGGTAAAGATATCTTTGATAGCATACGTGCCGCTTTAGCCACTATTACAAGCACAGTTGGTAATAATAAAGATGCTATTCATCTTATTAATGTGGTGACATTAGACTTAGTAAACATGGAAACGGGTCAGCGCGGTTTTTTATTATCAGGTAAAGAGGCCTCACTTGAGCCTTTTCATAATGGCAAAACAGCACTAGAGCAACACTTGAATCAACTACAAACTAAAATAAAAGGAACAGGTGTTACACAGGCTGATTTAGATTTAGTACAAAATAGAGTAAACGACTGGGTAAACTTAGCTGCAGATTTAGAAATCAATGCGCGCAGAGAAATGAATAAACACACTCTTGCCATTGAAGATGTTGCAAGCATGATGCAGCAAGGCCCCGGTAAAGGCATTATGGATAGCATTCGAAAAATCTTAACTGAATTAGTTTCAGAAGAAGAAAGGCTGATTGTTTCAAGAGGTGAGGCTCAAAAATCCACCTCAAGTTTTGCAATTTCCATTAGTTTAGCGGGTACGTTTCTGGCTATTATCGTAAGTGTGATTGTGGCGTATATCACTATAAGAGGTGTGGTTGGCCCGCTTAATAAAACCAATGGTGTTTTAAGGGACATAGCAAGTGGCGAAGGTGATTTAACCACAAGAATAGCCGTTAAAACAAAAGATGAAATCGGAGATTTGGGAAAAAATTTCAACGCCTTTGCCGACAAGTTACAAGGGATTATTCGTCAAGTTTCAACATCCACGGATGAGCTGTCAGAGTCATCCTCTAAGATGAGTACAATCACTGAGCAAAGCAGTAAATCCATTAGGCAACAAAAACAAGAAACAGAGCAAGTGGCTTCTGCAATCATTGAAATGACAAGCACATCACAAGAAGTAGCAGGTAGTGCAGAGCAAGCCTCACAAGCCGCAGATGAAGCCAATAAAGAATCAATTAATGGTAATCGAATTGTGAGCAGTACTGTTGCCAGTATTAATACACTGGCAGACGATATAAACACCTCTGCAGAAGCGGTTGGAAAATTAAAAAGCGACAGTGAAAATATTGGCTCAGTGTTGGATGTGATAAAAGGAGTTGCAGAGCAAACCAACTTATTAGCATTGAACGCCGCTATTGAGGCGGCCCGAGCAGGAGAGCAAGGCCGAGGTTTTGCGGTAGTGGCGGATGAAGTAAGAAGTCTTGCTCAGCGTACACAAGAATCAGCTTCTGAAATTGAAAAGCTCATTGATGGTATTCAAGCAGGTGTCGAAGATGCGGTTGAAGCCATGACTAAAAGCAGTGAGCGAGTATCAACAAGTGTTGATAACGCCAACCAGGCTGGGGAATCATTAAAACTGATTACTAGTGCAGTAAATACAATCCTACAAATGAATACACAGATAGCTGCCGCCGCTGAAGAGCAAACATCGGTTTCTGAAGAGATAAGCCGTAACGTTGAAAATATTCACACAATATCAATCACCAATGCAGAAAGCGCCGAAGAGTCGGCCACATCAAGTAGCCAAGTAGAGTCTCTCGGGCAGGATTTGAAACTACTGGTTGGCCAATTTAAAGTTTAGGATTTAATTGGTTATCGACAAACCTCTCAATACTAAATAAGTCAGGTGTAAAACCCTGACTTATTGCGTTTCAGTAAAAATTTATATTATGAATTGTTTAATACAGATTGAATCAATTCTAAATTGTCTTTTAACCATTTTTTATTAATAGGGCCCCAATTTTTTATTTCATAGTTGCCATTCTTTTTCTCCCCTATAAACACACATTCAACGCCTAATTCATGCAGGGCCAAAATGGTATCTTGCACTGTACGGCGATGCATACCTGTCGCCTCTGAAATAGCCGGTACGGTATGCACACCTGTCGCAATCAAATAGCTCACATAAAGCCGGCGATAAAAACTGGTTTTGGTTTTGCTGTGTTTTTCAGTCATGGCAGAGAGCTTTATGGTTATTATTCTTATACTCAAATGTAGCACGTCAATGGCGTGACATGAATACCAAATAGAAAGGCCTCTAATAAGGCCTTTTGAAGTATAAGTTTGATATTCCGTGAAAGACTTTAGTTTGCTAAGTTTTAAGCCAGCCCATTGATACTGCATAAGCAATTTTCTCTTTAAACCAAACATGTACATCAGGATTAAGCTCAGCAATAAAAGCATGAGCCTTTTCAACTTGAGATACATGGATGCCATTTTCCAACCACGCTTTGCCATCGCTTTGAATATTTAGTAAAAATGGCAGTACGCGATCCATCACTTTAAGCAGTTTGGTTTCTTCGCTTTCACCGTATTCCTGCTCATCCCACAAACTTAATAGCTCAGTAATTGGGTTGCCAATATGGTTTTGTAATAACTCAATGCCTTTGCGCTCTTCTTCATCCGCTTTACTGCGCTCATTTGAATATAAAAAGGTATCACCGGCGTGAATTTCACCTAGGTCATGTACCAACGCTAATTTAATTAACTTCTCTTGGTTGTACTCAAAAGGTAAGTGCTCAGCCATAGCCCAGCAGGCCATGGCTAAATGCCAAGAATGCTCGGCGCTGTTTTCAACACGTTCAGCGCCTGTTACGTAGCTCTTGCGGTTCACCAGTTTTAGTTCGTCTAGGGCGTAGAAGAAGTCGGTGATGTTGTGGATGGTTATAGGCATGTTGAGAATCCTAAATAATTTTGTCTATGCTACCTGATTTAGATATATAGATGAAAGGATTGGGGAATGCTTTAGGTTTGGAATGTGGGATCAAATACTCTGATACTTTGATTCTTGAAATCTTGATCAGGGGAGTTTATCGCATCGATGTTGATAAATGAAGAATGGTGTCTAGATGCAGGGATCGGCCCTATCACCTTAAGTTGCTTTGTGTGTCTCACACCTAGTTTGGGCCAAGACTGTGAATAGGGTCAATATTCTTCATTTAATGTGCTTACCCCTTGTGATTTTGCTGTTAGTCTTGTGAGATGTTGAGGTTCATATATTTAGAGGAATAATTTAAATGAATAAAGTGAAGTTACTTTTATCTATTCTCTTACCTGTAATAGTCGCTTCTTGTGGTTCAGGCTCCGGACAGTCTGAGTCTAGTAATCCTCCTGTTAATTTGTCAGAAGACCATAACCTTTCAGAAGGCTTATTTGAATTCGTTTCTAATTATGAAGCCTTGAATAATATTTCTGGTGCTAGAAAGGAACAGCTCGAATTAGAAGGCGTACAGGTGGTTGGCAGTCGTTTTTCCCTATTGCAAAGTTCATCCATTAATCAAATAACAGTTTCCGCGGTGCTTCCAGTTCTAAATACCCAAAATTTAGAACTGGAAGCATCTATTTATAGTCTTCATGAAGGTCTACCTAACACTTTAGTTACCAGTTTTAAATTTAGTCCTCATATTCGAGTTTTATCTAAAACCAATTCAACTGTAAGCCTTAATTTCTATAAAGAAGGAATGGCAAGCCTACAGGCGGGAGATTTCATTCTTGCTATTGAATCTTCTGATGGAAATTTCCAATGGATACCAGAACACGAAAACCATTTAGGAGTAGGGCATAGTGGAGGAGCAAGTAGAAAGCTGAATGACAGTCAGTGGAGTTCTAATGATTGGGGGCGGAATATTCGATTAGCTGGTACATGTGAGGCTGAATGTGTGAAAGCTAATACAGGTTACGTAGTAGGAACAGATGGGGCTGATGAGCTTAGAGGGGATAATATAGACAATACTTTTTTTCCAGCACAAGGTAATGATGTTGTTTATGGCGGAGCAGGTGATGATACGTATATTTATCGTTTAGGAGATGGTGAGCTAACTATTGAAGAACCTGGAGAAGAGTTTAGCCAAGATGGTGACCAGAATGATAGGTTACTTTTTGGGGAGGGGATTCACCCTGGTATGCTGATTCTTAAGAGAAATGAATTTGATCTTGAAATTAATTTTTATCAGCGTGAAGAGACGTTATACCTCAAAAAAGTCTTTTATGATAACTCTTATGATATTGAAATATTTAAATTTGAATATGCTCCTAATTTTAGCCCCGTAAGAAAACTATTTCTTGAGTCTGCCAGTGTGACCGCCGATTGGCTTGTGGGAGATGAGGAGAGTAACAGAATTGAATCATTAGAGGGTAATGACGTTATCATTGGTCATGGAGGGGATGATGAGTTGTTTGCTGGGAATAACAATGATGTATTGATTGGTGGTGAAGGGGCCGATGTATTATATGGAGGTTTAGGTATTGATACAGCAGCTTACTATGGCTCAACCTCAGGTGTAAATGTTGACTTTAGTCGACTTAGCCAAAGACAAGGTGAAGCAGAAGGAGATATGTTAGATAGCATTGAAAATATTCATGGTTCGCAATTCAATGATGAAATGTATGGTGATCATCTAAATAATGAAATATTAGGTTTTGATGGAGATGATATTATTTATGGAATGAATGGCTCGGATGTTTTAAAAGGTGGTAAGGGCAATGATTTCTTGGCCGGAGGGCTAGGTTCGGATGTGATTTATGGTGGAGAAGGTAATGATACTATCGAAAACTCAAGTGGAATTGCTTTAATTTACCCTGGTGAGGGTGTTGATAATATAACTCTGGGCGGAATGGATAATACAGTTGTTCTTTCGGGAGGGAATAAGAATATCACGGGAGCGCTAAATGAAGATTTTTACGTAATTGATTATAAAACCAATTCATCAATTGTTGCTGATATATATGAAAATCCAATTAGGGAAGAGATTAATAAAATTCTTATTTCAGGAGTTAATGAAACTGAATTCTGGATTAATCAAATAGGCTCAAAAGTTGAAGTTAAAGGCTTAGGGAAGCAATTTTCAATACAGCTGGATGAACTTGATAAGTTTGAGTTTTATTTTGATCCGAATCGAACCTTTTTAAGTGCTTTGGAGGAAGAATTGGAGTCAGGTAGTTTTATTCAGATTCAAGCTTTTGATACAGCATTATTTACTCTTTCTGGTAATGATTTCTTAGCCCTTAAAAGCATAATGGACGGTATAGAAGCCCCCGTCGATAGTGACTCAGTTCCTTTGAATATCAGTTCTAAAGTTGAAGAGCTGGGGGAGGTTACGAGTTTTCAGTGGAGGTGAGCTAAAAAAGTGTGGCTCCTTAATTGTTCTTATTCTATGAATTAAAAGTACCAAAAAAACGGCCCGAAGGCCGTTTCACTAAATCATCGAGGTACGAGGTGATTTAAATCAGTCTTCATACTCTTCAATAGCAGGACAGCTACAAATCAAGTTACGATCCCCATACACATCATCAATGCGATTAACCGTTGGCCAGAATTTATTTTCATAAACGCAAGCCATTGGGAAAGCTGCTTGCTCACGGGTGTATGGACGAGTCCATTCACCGGCGATGTCTTTCTGTGTATGCGGCGCGTGTACTAGTGGGTTAGATTCTGCATCCAATTCGCCAGCTTGTACCGCATTGATTTCTGCTTTGATAGAAACCATGGCATCAATGAAACGATCCAGCTCGGCTTTTGATTCAGACTCGGTAGGCTCAATCATGAAGGTGCCCGCAACTGGGAAGCTCATAGTCGGAGCGTGGAAACCGTAATCCATTAGGCGCTTGGCAATGTCTACTTCTGTAATGCCAGTCTCGGCTTTGATTGGGCGTAAATCCACGATGCATTCGTGAGCCACGCGGCCGTTTTGACCAGAGTATAAAATTGGGTAGTGCTCGCCCAGTTTTTTGCTTAAGTAGTTACCGTTTAACAAGGCCATTTGTGTGGCTTTGCGTAAACCTTTTGCACCCAACATGTGAATGTACATGTAAGAGATTGGCAAAATAGATGCGCTGCCATAAGGCGCGGCACTTACTGCCCCTTGGCCTTTTGATTCGTCATCAATTTCACGTACTGCGTGGTTAGCAATGAAAGGCGCTAGGTGTTTTGCAACACCGATAGGGCCCATGCCTGGACCACCGCCACCGTGTGGAATGGCGAAGGTTTTGTGCAAGTTCATGTGCGAAACGTCAGCACCAATGTAACCCGGTGCTGTGATGCCTACCTGTGCGTTTAAATTAGCGCCGTCCATGTACACTTGGCCGCCGTTTTCATGAATCATGGCGCAAATTTCTTTGGCGCCGTCTTCGTAAATACCGTGAGTCGATGGATACGTCATCATCAAGCATGAAAGGCTGTCTTTAAGCTCTTCTGCTTTTGCCTTTAGGTCGTCAAAGTCTACGTTACCTTGCTCATCGCATTTGGTAACCACAACGCGCATGCCAGCCATTTGTGCAGATGCTGGGTTAGTACCGTGTGCCGATTGCGGAATTAGGCAAACGTTACGGTGACCTTCGTCGTTGCTTTCGTGGAATTTTTTGATGGCCATTAGGCCAGCGTATTCACCTTGCGCACCTGAGTTTGGTTGCATGCAAATGGCATCAAAGCCAGTGATGTCACGTAACCATGTGTCTAGGTTGTTTAATAATTTTTCGTAACCCGGTGTTTGCGATTTAGGGGCAAACGGGTGAATGCCACCAATGCTTGGCCATGTTACTGGGATCATTTCTGATGTGGCGTTTAGCTTCATGGTGCAGCTGCCAAGAGTGATCATGCTGTGGTTCATGGCAAGGTCTTTGTTTTCAAGACGCTTCATGTAACGCAGCATTTCGTGTTCAGTTTGGTAGCTGTTGAATACTGGGTGGGTCAGGAAATCTGTATTACGTTTTAGTGATTCTGGAATCGAGCTTTCTACTTCTTCATCAAGCATGTCGATGTCGAAGTTATCTTGGTTTGCTTCAAGGCCAGTGATCACAGTGAACAATTCTTTAAGGTCATCACGGGTGGTGTTTTCGCTGATGCTTAAACCAATGATGCCGTCTAAATCTACTTGGCTTTGAGTACGTAGATTAATTTCAGCGGCTTCTGCTCGTGCTAATACTTCAGTTTTGTTTGGCACTTCAATGGTTAGTGTATCGAATGCGTTTTGGTTGTCGATTACCAGGCCTTCGATGTCTGCGTCAGTGATGGCTGCGGCTAGAATTTCGGTTAAGCGGTGAATGCGGTTGGCGATGCGGATGATGCCGTCGCGACCGTGGTAAACCGTGTAAAACGCGGCAAGGTTAGACAGTAAAACCTGAGCCGTACAAATGTTGGATGTGGCTTTCTCACGGCGGATATGTTGCTCGCGTGTTTGCAGAGCCATACGCAATGCGCGGTTGCCAGCGGCATCAATGGATACGCCAATCAAGCGACCTGGCATAGAGCGTTTGAACGCGTCTTTTGTTGCAAAGAATGCTGCGTGTGGGCCACCAAAGCCCATTGGCACACCAAAGCGCTGGCTGTTACCTAGGGCAACGTCGGCGCCTAGTTCACCAGGGGATTTTAATAGGGCCAGTGCCATAAGGTCTGTGGCCATGGCCACCATGGCATTGTTTGCATGTAACTGTGCAATTAGCTCTTGGTAGTCGGTCATGGAACCGTCAACCGCTGGGTATTGGAATAGGGCACCAAAACATTCAACGTCGCCGGCTGTCATGGCAGGGCCAATGTGTAGCTCCCAACCGAAACCGTCTGCACGGGTTTTTAGTACGTCGATGGTTTGCGGTAGGCAAAGTTCATCTACAAAGAATACGTTGCTTTTATTCTTGCGAACTTGGCGCTTGATTAAGGCCATGGCTTCAGCGGCAGCGGTGGCTTCATCTAACAAAGATGCGTTGGCCAGTTCCATGCCGGTCATGTCGATGACCATTTGCTGGTAGTTTAATAGGGACTCTAAACGGCCTTGGGCAATTTCAGGCTGGTATGGAGTGTACGCTGTGTACCAACCTGGGTTTTCTAATACGTTACGGGTAATCACGTTTGGCAATGTGGTGCCGTGGTAACCCATGCCGATGTAGCTTTTGAATACTTTGTTTTGGTCAGCAAGGGCTTTTAAGTTGGCCAGTGCTTCGCTTTCTGGGATGGCGTCGCCCATTTGTAAAAATGGCTCACGCAAAATGCTTTCAGGCACGATTTGTTGAGTTAGATCGTCTAAAGAGTCAGCGTTTACTTCGCTTAACATAGCGTCGATATCGCCAGTGTTTAAGCTTAAGTGACGGCCGATAAATTCGTCGCGGTTTTCTAATTCAGACAGAGTCGCCATGCAGGTTTGCCTTTTATATATGCTGTTTATTGCCCTTATTTGAGTTAAGCCCAAATAAGCCAAAGTAGCTGGAAATATTTTGGCGCGATTGTATCAGCGGGGCTAGTGCTTGTCAGGGCAAAATCGGTCAACTTGAGGGTAAAACCGACGATTGCAAAGTTTCTTCAAGTTGGCTTGAAGGATACACAAGCAAAGAGGGGGTAAAAGAAAAAAGCTGACTATGCGGCTAGGAAATAAGGCGTAAACCCAATGAGGTTTACGCCTAGGTTTTGTGGGGTTAAACCTTAAATTGTCGTATGGCCTCATGGATATCATGGGCAATGGTATCCACAGATGTGGACGCGGTAGAACCCCCTTGAATACGTGAGTGATTGCTTTCGCTGATGTCCTGCATGGTGTTGGTGTTTTCGCTGACACTTTGCATCACACTTTCTTGCTCTGTGGTGGCGCTGGCGATGAGATTATTCATGTCCATGATATTGGTGATGCTGCTGACCACTGAGGTCATGGATTCGCTGTTTTTTTGCGTATTGCTGACGCAAGTTTCCATTAATGTTTGGCTGGTTTCCATGGCGGTTACGGTGTTTTTACTGCCTTCTTGCAGCTTGGTAATCATGTTGTTGATCTCTTCAGTGCTTTGCTGAGTCCGAGATGCCAGTGAGCGTACTTCGTCGGCTACCACGGCAAAACCTCGGCCTTGTTCACCGGCACGGGCCGCTTCAATGGCGGCGTTAAGGGCCAGCAAATTGGTTTGTTCGGCAATGCCACGAATCACATCCAGTACTGAGCCAATGTTTTCGCTTTCGCTGGCCAGGGTGTGAATGGCTTGGGCGGCTTCATTAATTTGGCTGCCTAATTGCTGCATGCCGTTTTGAGTGTCTTGGCTAACCTTACTGCTTTCTTGTACTAGTTCTTGTGCTTGCTGAGCCGAGTCGGCGGCTTGCTCGGCATTTTGAGCAATGGATTGAATGGCGCCGGACATCTCGGAAATGGCACTGGCAATTTTGTCGGTCTCTTGTTTTTGCTGGCCCATTTCTGTGGTGCTTTCAGACATTAATTGCGACAGTTCTGTGCTGGCATGGTTTAGGGTGTTGCCACTGGTATTAAGGCTTTCAATGAGGTTATGGATCATTTGCATAAAGCGGTTAAAGCTTTCACCGACAATGCCTTCAGAATGACAGCGCTCGGCAAGATTAATGTGTTCCCCTTTGGTTATGGCTTTTACGGTGTCTTGCAGTTCATAGCCACTTTGTTCTTTTTTATGTAAATCACGAGACATGATGATTAATACAATGGATTCAACCACAAGGTAACCTGCGTGCAAAAAGATAATCATCCAGCTGCGATCGCCTGAGTCTAGAATGTAAACGCCGGCACCTTGCTGTTGTAAGTAGAAAAAGCCTAGGTGATGCACGGCGACAAATGCAGCCGATACCACAACGGTGATCCAATCATGGTAATAAAGCAGCAGGGCCAGAAAGGCAAAAAAGCCAAAGTGCATTTCGATCATGCCGTGGGCTTGGTGTACCTGCAGTGCCGTGAGCATCATAAGGGCTAAACCCATATAAATGCGTGTGGTGCGTCTGCCAGGGCTAAATTTAAATAATAAAAAGGCCAGTAGTGTAGTGGCGCCGCCCACTATAACCGCCAGCGCCAGGGTGTCGTGCATAAAGGATAGGCCTAGTGAATAGGCAAACATTAAGCCTATGACAATCAGCATGGTTTTATCAGCACGGGTGTAGTGTTCCATCATGAGTTCAGATTTCACTCTGCTTGTTTCTTTAGGCATTCTTTTCCCCTTGTTTCCACGGGCAGTAACAGCCTATGCCGATCATATTGATCCACTTAGGGTTGTTGTTTTGTTGAAGTTGTTTGATAACGGGACGAACAAAATCATTGCCTTGGCCGCAAATGGCGCCGCTGCTGTAAGGGCCAAAATAGGCAAGCTCGCCAGCCTCATCCCAAATGGCCACAGATGGGCTGGCGGGTATGGGGATGTTTTGCATGTACTGATGATTTGGTGAAAGGGTAATTTGGCGGATGTTTTTAAAAGCGGGCTGTAGCTCTTTAATATGGGCCCGGCTATAGCGGCTGCATTCACAGCTTTCATCCGTAAAATGCACAACCTTTAGGCCATTAGTAGTGGCGCCTTCATGAGTGAGGCGTTGTTCAAGCAAGCTAAGTTCAGCACCATTGAAAATGACATTTTGGGCATTAAACGATTGCCAGTGTCGGTATTCAAACCACCAAAAGCTAAGCACCATTAATACCAGCCAAAGCACCACGGCAAAGGCGGGTAAAAATGCTCGAACTTTAGACTGAGACTCATTGATTAGCATGAGCTAAATTATAGGCAAAAAATACCAAAACGAGATATTTCTCACAAATAAAATGCACAATCTCAATTGTGGCTAGATTGTGCTACAGGAGGGCTGTTTGTCAGGGGTGTGACTGGCTAATGCCCAGCAATGGCCGCACCACTGAGCATTTGGTATATCTGAACACTTAAAAATAACAGGCACATGGCGCTGGCCATGTAGGGCACCCAAACCTTTACGGTCATGGCTTTGGCGTCTTTTTCTAGGCCCATTTTTTCTTTGTGTAAAATGCGAATAAGGGCGATGTTCACCAGTAAAAACACCACAATAATGATGAAACTGGTTATTTTGGCCAGTGTGGTTAAATCCAAAATAGTGGCCAAAACCCATACGGTAAAACCAATGATTAATGTGGCGACATATGGGGTTTTTCGGGTTGGGTGAATTCTGGCTAACCACAAAGGCGCCATGTTTTGTTTGCCCATGCCGTACAGTACACGGGCACCCATAATAATTTGTACAAGCGCACCGTTCACAACGGCCGCTAATGAAATCAAGCTGACAAACCAAGCCAGCTTTTCGCTGTGCTGTTTCATAATGTCGGCCATGGGGGCTTTGCTGGCAGTAAGCTCTTCAAGGGGCAACTGTAAAACGGCGGCCAGGGCGATCACATAATAAAACAAGCTGCTGATAACAATGGCGGCAATGATGGCCTTTGGCAGAGTCTTTTCGGGTTCTTTTACTTCTTCGGCCATGTTGACCATGTCTTCAAAACCAATGAAGGCATAAAAGGCTAAAAAAGCACCCAGCAATACACCAAACCACAGGCCGTCTTCAAACAGTGGCGGGGTGAGTTCTGGCAAGCGTTCAGGGATGGTTAAAAAGGCTGGGCCGCTGACAAATAAAATGAGTAATAAACCAACAATGCCCATTACCGTAGTAACAGCGGTGACCGCTACAGATTCACTGACGCCCCAAGCGGCAAGCCCTGTCATGGCGATTAATAATAATGTGATGGCCCAAAAGTCAGGGATATCAATGAACACCTGTAGATAACCCACGAAGCCATTTGAAATGGTGGATGCACTGACCACACCGGTGAGAATTACCATCCAGCCCACAATGGTGGAAAGCTGGCGGATGCCAAAGGCCTCCTGAAGGTAGACTGCTTCACCTGCGCTTTTAGGGTGGCGGGAGCTAAGTGCGGCATAACTGTAGCCACTTAAACCGGCCAAAAGGGCGGCGGCCAAAAAAGAAATTGGCGCGTAAATACCTGCGGTAATGGCGACTTTACCCACTAATACATAAATGCCGGCACCTAAAATGGTACCAAGGCCATAAAGCGTTAATAGGGGGAAACCAATTGTGCGTTTTAATTGATGTTGGGTCATGGCAAACAGGGTAATTGAATGAACTTGCGTAGTCTAATCATAGCAATGCTAAAAGTATTGAGGCAGGTCAGCTTCGAGATTGCCAAATTTAGAACACAGAGTTGTGGGGAGTCGGAGAGGGTAAACGTTGTGATTTTTATGGCGATGTTAAATGCTTATTCGCATTCAGTAGCAGATTGCTCAGCAGAAAGTAGCTCGTCCATTTCAGATGCTTCTGAAAGTTTCACTTTAAGATACCTGATGGCGTTATTAAAATGGGTTTTCGTAGGCACAAAAAAAGCAGCCGAAGCTGCTTTTTTATAAGTGATTAACTTAGACTACTCACATTCAGCTGAATACTGTTCTGCTGTTAGTAGCTCGTCCATTTCAGATGCTTCTGAAAGTTTCACTTTAAAGAACCAAGCGCCGTTACGTAAGAGTGGCTCTTTACTGGGTTTTCAGTAGGTACATACAAGGTTACTCGTTCCTGACGTAACCTACGTACTTACATCCCTATAAGCAAAAAAGCAGCCGAAGCTGCTTTTTTATAAGTCATAAGTTAATCACTTATGACTTATTCACATTCAGCTGAATACTGTTCTGCTGTTAGTAGCTCATCCATTTCAGACGCTTCTGAAAGCTTCACTTTAAAGAACCAAGCGCCATCGTATGGCTCTTCGTTGGCTTTTTCTGGCTCGTCCATTAGGGCTTCGTTGATTTCAACGATTTCGCCAGATACAGGTGCGTAAATATCAGAAGCGGCTTTTACAGATTCAACAACGGCGATTGAATCGTCTTTGTTTACTTCAGCGCCTACTTCAGGCAATTCAATGAATACTACGTCGCCAAGAGATTCTTGTGCGAAGTCAGTAATACCAACGGTTACAACGCCATTGCCTTCGTCGCGGATCCACTCGTGAGAGGCAACGTATTTTAATTCAGCAGGTACTTGAGCCATGGTTATTTCCTTCTTTTTCTAGGTCTGGTTGCAGATAAACGGAACCAGAGCTGATGTTTATTCATTAAAGGGCGCAGTTTAAAGGAAGTGCGCCCGTTTTTAAATGCTGAGTATTAAGCAGGTAAACTTTACTTATAAACTTTTTGGCCATTACGAACGAATGGCATCGTCACCATACGTACTGTCACCGCTTTACCACGCATGTCCACAGCGCACTCATTACCCGCGTCAGCCGGTACTCGTGCCATAGCAATAGATTGCTGAAGCGTCGGGCTGAACGTGCCTGAGGTGATTTCACCTTGCTTGTCAGAAGCGGTGAAAATGATCTTTTGGTGAGAGCGCATAACGCCGCGAGTCTCTAGCACTAGGCCCACAAGCTTGTATTCAATGCCGGCTTCTTTTTCTTGCAGTAGCACGTCTTTACCGATGAACTCACGCTTGTCTTTAAGGGCCAGTGTCCAGCCCATGCCTGCTTGCCATGGAGAGATTGTCTCGTCCATGTCGTTGCCGTATAGGTTCATGCCCGCTTCTAAACGAAGGGTGTCACGAGCACCAAGGCCAGATGGCTTAACGCCGGCTTCTAATAACGCGTCCCATACAGCGTGTGCTTCTGTTGCTGGGATCATGATTTCTAAACCGTCTTCACCTGTGTAACCGGTGCGGCCAATGAACCAGTCGCTGTCTTTGCCAGCAACCGCTAGGCCTTGGAAAATAGATAGGGATTCGATAAGGGCTTTTTGATCAGCTGATACAGCCGCTTTAGCCTTTTCAATGGCGTTAGGGCCTTGTACCGCGATCATGGCAAATTCAGGCTGCTCAGTTAGAGTGGCTTCGAATTTGGCGATGTGTTTGTTCATCCACGCTAAATCTTTTTCACGAGTGGCGCAGTTCACTACAATGCGGTAACCATTTAGGCTGTCGGCACGGTAAACGATCAAATCGTCAATGACGCCGCCTTTTTCATTCAACATGCCAGAATAAAGGGCTTTGCCTTCTTCTTTCAGTTTGGCCACGTCGTTGGCCAATAAGAACTGCAGGTATTCTTTGGCTTGTGGGCCGGTGATGTCCACAACCGTCATGTGGGATACGTCAAACATGCCCGCATCTTCACGCACTAAATTATGCTCTTTAAGCTGAGAACCGTAATGGATCGGCATATCCCAGCCACCAAAATCCACCATTTTAGCTTCGGCTTGAAGGTGTGCTTCATAAAGTGCAGTGCGTAAACCCATGGGTAATCCTTGAGAGATCGAAATTTTAATGGTGCGCATTATACCTAGGCTAACAGAAAGGGGAATGTGGAATCCTTTAAGTCGAAATGAAAGGAAATCATGTTAGTGGAGAAGTTAAGGGGAATGACTGATAGAAACGGGTTTAAGTCGAAACGAAAGGGAATCATGTTAGTGGGGGAGCTAAGGGGGAATGACTGATAGAAACGGGTTTAAGTCGAAATGAAAGGGAATCATGTTAGTGGGGGAGTTAAGGGGAATGACCTGATAGAAATGGCTTTAAGTCGAAATGAAAGGAAATCATGTTAGTAGAGAGATTAAGGGGAATGAGCTGATAGAAACGGCTTTAAGTCGAAACGAAGGGGAATCATGTTACCGGAGGAATTAAGGGGAATGAGTTGATAGAAACGGGCTTAAGTCGAAATGAAAGGAAATCATGTTAGGAAGAAGGTGGGGTTTAAGCTTGGGATTTCTTCTTGATCGAATACATGCCTTTGTCAGCATGGGACAGCAGTTCATCACTGGTCGCACCATTAGTGGGGAAGGTGGAATAGCCAATGCTGCAGTTTAGTAATAGGGTTTTCCCATCGATGAGCATCTCTTTGGCCAACTCTTTTGTTAGGTGGCTTATGGTGGCTTTGATGTCGGCTTTTTTGTGGGTGTTTTCTAGCAAAAGGATAAATTCATCCCCGCCAATCCTTGCCACCATATCGGATTTTCGAATGCTATTTGAAATTCGAGTGGCCACTTCTTTTAATACAAGGTCCCCAAAGGAGTGACCGTAGGTATCGTTAATTTGCTTGAATTTGTCCAAATCAAAAAAGAGCAGGCTAAACGCGTTTTGGTTTCGATCGTATTGATCGATTAAGTGATCAATGCGGTCAATCAATGAAAAGCGGTTTGGGATATTGGTGAGGTGGTCAAATCGGGCTTGATGACGCAATTGCTCTGTTTCATATACACGGGCAGAAATATCGCGGTTAATGCCCAGCGCGCCAATCATTTGATTATCATCGTCAAGAATGGGAATACACATGGACTCAATCCAGCCGATTGAACCGTCTTTTCTGAGCATACGCACTTCGCCAGTCCACTCGCCATCGCTGGCAACCGCGGCTAATACTTCGGCGGTAATGTGGTCGGTGTCTTCGGGCACGTGCAGTATGCTAACCGTTTGGCCAATCGCTTGGGCTTCGCTATAGCCGTAAAGCTTCTCAGACCCGCTGTTCCAGTCTGTAATAATGCCTTGGGCATCGGTAACAACGATGGCATCAAAAAGATGATCGAATGCTTTGGCTCTGAGCTTTAGCTGATCGGTTTTCAATGGAATCATCCACTTGTTTGTTCAAAAATCACATCATTCCAAACATAAGTTTAGCAACGATGGCTCTGATAGATAGGAAGAGATTTAAAGGCGTTTAAAAGGAGAGTATAGATTGATTCTTAATGCCAGCGACCAATGCCGCGATCGATGAATTCTACTGTGTAACCAAGGGTGCCACCGCCAGCAGTAGTGATGTTATTATTAGTGGGGATGTTCATAAAAAAGCCTTTGCTCGCTGCGCGAGTACCAGAGCTTAGGTTCCAGTCCATTGCGTTTTTTTGGAATGATAAAAAGAAGTCTGCGGTACCAGTGACTGCGACGTCATTGCTGTCATTTGCAGAGCCAGATTCACCTACGCTTAAACTTAGAATGTCACTTAGCGCTAAACAGTCACTGCCCACAGTACAATCACTGGCGTTAGAGCCAATGTGGGTGGCGCGGTTATTAGTATTGGTATTTGTGCCGCTGCCCGAGTGTAGTTGAGCGGGATTGCTGTCTATGGTCATGCCAATGTGACCACTAAAGCTGCTCCAGTCTGCTTGCATGATGCCCTTGGTGTTTTCTGCGCCAACCCTAAAGCCCACAATGTTATTGCTCGCATCAGTAGCCCATTCTATATATGGGTTTACAAAGGTAAATGGCACAATGTCACCAGCACTGTTGATATGGCCAAAACTCATGTTTGTGGCACTAAGGTCGGTGCCGATGCCACTACCATTGTTATAATTACCACCTAGGGTGACAGCGTCAATATTGGTTTGAATGTTTACGGTTTGACCAAAGGTTACTTTGCTAATTTGGTTGCTGTTGGTATCTAGGTAGCTGTCCATCTCAATATAAGCTTGGCCCACAGTGGCTTCCATGGAATCGTCATCCATAGGCTTTAGCTCCGCTTGAGCACTGAGGCTTAAAGCAGATAAAAGCAGCAAACATGTTGTGGCTGGCAAGGCTTTCATGGGTTGTGATAACAGCTTTTTTTTATTGTTATTTTTTAGTATTTTTATGGCTGTTCAAATAGTGGCCAATTCGGACTATTTAACAGCATGGGCAGAGTAGCCGAATGTAAGATATTGTCAAAGAGTGTAAGTTCCATTTAAGTTAAGAAATTCAGTTAATTGGCGATATATAGCCATGTGGATAAAATAACTGGTTCACGTGTACCAGCTGAATAGGTGTTCAGGTTGACCACATCAGCATGGGGCATTAGACGGGCTATTTTTTGTCCAGATCAACTGTATAACGTACAGATACCTAAAAAACACAAGACATATGTATATGCATGTGTTTCCATTGTTTGCTGTCTTTTAGAGCCCGTTTACTAAAATAATCACCAAGTGAAACAAGGATGAATATGAGCAATACCATCACCTTTTATTTTGATTTTGTGAGCCCTTATAGTTACCTAGCCCAAACCCAAATGGCCAAACTGGCAAAAGAAACCGGTGCCAATATCGAATATGAACCCGTTTTAATGGGGGGCTTGTACAAAGAGCAGGGGGCACAAATTCCAGCCAGTAATCCTAATAAAGCGGCGTGGATCAACAAAGATTGTCGTTTGTGGGCCAAACATTACGATGTGCCGTTTAGCTGGGTTAAGCCGTTTCCGTTTAACAGTATTCCATTATTGCGTGCCGTATTGTGGTTAAAGGTGCATGAGCCCAATAGTGTGGCCGCTTTTATCGATGCTACGTTCAACGCCATTTGGCAAGGCAAGTTGGATGTCACCAGTGAAAGTGAGCTGGCAAAGCACATTTATGGGCTTGATATAGACGCGAAGGCTCTGTTTGCCGGCACTCAGGAAGACAGCATCAAACAGCAGTTAAAAGAAAATGTACTGTTGGCGGTGAACAAGGGCTTTTTTGGATTGCCTGGTTTTACGGTGGGTAATGAACTGTTTTTTGGACAAGACCGCCTAATGTTTGTAAAAGATGCTTTTCACGCACAAAGAGACGCCAGTTAACTTATGCAACTCGTTGATCAGCAAGCCAGTTGCCCTTTGTGTTTGGGCGCTCAGGCTTCTTTATTCCATCAAGACAATAACAAGCGCAGCCAAAGGCCTTATTACCGTTGCCATGAGTGTTCATTGGTATTTGTGCCTCCTGAATTTTATTTATCTTCTGAAGATGAAAAAGCCGAATACGATTTGCACGAAAATCAGCTGGCGGATGAGGGTTATGCCCGATTTTTGAATCGACTGTGGTCGCCCTATAAAGCGTGTTTTGAAGGGCAGTCTACAAAGCAAGTTAACTTATTAGAGTTTGGTTGTGGGCCGGGGCCTTTGTTGGCAAAGATGATGAAACAAGATGGCTTTAATGTGAGCCTTTATGATCATTTTTATTACCCAGATACTCAAGTGTTAAAACTCAATTATTATCAGGGTATCAGTGCCACAGAGGTCATAGAGCATGTGTTTGATGCAAAAGGCGTGTTTGAAAGTTGGTTGTCGTATTTGGCCCCTAATGGGCATTTGGCCATTATGACCAAGTTAGTCAAAGACCAAGGCGCATTTGCCAATTGGCATTATAAAAATGATGTCACTCATGTGAATTTTTATAGCGTGGAAACGTTCGAATGGCTGGCCAAGCGTTATGGCTTAGGGCTTGAAATACACGGGGCGGATGTGATGATTTTTAGCCGCTAATAGAACTTAGCGGCTACAGCTAACAAGAATATTCTGGCGAGATTTACTCAGTTGGTAACTCCATTGCTTGGCTAATGCCCTGTAACGTATCTTCCATGGCTTTGGGGAAAGCCGTCAGTTCCGCTTCTAGATCATGGTTATCAGCTTTCATCTTGTTATCGACCGAGACACACAAATCGTATAGATCCATTGCAGCAAGGTTACCGCTCACTCCTTTTAATGCGTGATTGATTTCATGCACCGCTTGCCAATCTTGCTGGGCTGCTGCTTCCACAATGCGGTTTGCATCATTGGTATGCCCGTCGTTAAACATGCCTAACAAACGGATATACAGCGTTTTTTTACCGCCCAGTTGGCTTAACGCTTTTTCGAGGTTTAACCCAGGTAGTGTATTCGGCCAATCAGACATGGAAAATCCTTAAAACATATTCTTTATTCAGTGTGGTGTAGGCTCAGTATAAGTCAAATAAATGGCCGATGTTTAAGGGTTTTAAGCAAGCAAGGGTTTATTACAGAAAGGGGCTTTTATGTTCTAATAGTCCACTTTGTTTGTATCGTTATAAGTTTAGGCCCCTATGTTTCATCTGTATCAATCCAATAAAGTTGAGGTGTTATTAGCTCAGCTCATTCGCTTGTTGTTAAATCAACAAGTGGGCCCGCTGCAGCCTCAAACCGTTGTGGTGGAAAACCCAGGTTTGGCCCACTGGCTAAAAATGCAATTAGCTAACAGTTTGGGCATTGCCGCCAATATTGAATTCCCCATGCCGTCGCGCTTTTTTTGGCAAGTTCAGCGCACCTTGCAGCCTGATTTAGCCGATGAATCTGTTTTTTCAAAAGATACATTAAGTTGGTTGGTATTAGAGTGTTTGCAAGACCCTGAGATTATTAATCGTGAGTCGTTTGAGTTATTAAACAATTATTTAAAGCAAGGTAGCGCAAGTGAAACCACAAACCCACAAACAAGCAGCGATGCATTCAGTGATATTAATCAGCAGCAAGCCCTCACCTTATTTCAATTAGCCCAAACCATTGCCGATTTATACGATCAATATTTGGTGTATCGCCCAGACTGGATTGAAAATTGGGAAAACCAAAACTATGAATTTGATAATAGCCCCCTAGCCGAGCACAGCTGGCAAGGTGAGTTATGGTGGGAGATTATTCAAAAGGTAAAAGCCAAAGGTTTGCCGGTTAATCACCGTGCCAGTTTATTACAAGATTTTTTAAAGGTATTACAAGGCCCACAAAACGTAAAAGACTTACCAGAGAGCGTGATCTTTTTTGGTTTTTCTACTTTGCCAAAACACCAAGTAGAAGCGCTTTCATTGTTATCCAGCCATATGGATGTGCACGTATTGACCCCAAACCCTTGTGAGCATTATTGGGGGGATATTCTAGATGAAAACGTACAAGCCAGATTACGATTAAAAAATAAAAAAATGCTGCTGCAAGATGCTGGCAATGACTTGTTAGCCTCGCTGGGGACATTAGGAAAAGATTATCAGCGTTTGTTATTGGATGTGGATAACATTCAAGAGCATGACTTGTTTGTCACAAATGAAGATGACTCCATTTTAGCCCAACTGCAAAATCAAATATTGCATTTGCAACAAGGTAAAAAAGCCCCTGTTACATTAGGTGCATTGGATGAATCGGTAAAAGCTGTGGGTTGTCACAGTCCCATGCGCGAAATAGAAGTGCTGCACGATCACCTATTAAAAACCTTTAATCAAAAACAGAATGGCGCTAACAGCGATCTAGTGCCGCAAGATGTTGTGGTCATGATTCCCGACGTGGCCAGTTACGCGCCGTATATTGATGCGGTGTTTAATAGTAGTAAACCCTTTATCCCCTATTCAATCTCCGACAGACCCATTCAAGCAGAGCACCCATTATTAAGCGCGGTAAGTACCTTGTTGGACTTACCAAAAGGCCGCTTAAATTTTAGCGAAGTTCTGGGCTTGTTAGAAATTCCAGCTGTATACCGAGCTTATGGTTTAAATGAAAGTCATATACCGCAATTAAAATCCTGGTTGTTAGAAGCAGGTATTCGCTGGGGGTTTGATGAGCAGCATCGCATGCAGCATAACTTGCCTAAGTGGCAGCAAAATACTTGGCTGTATGGTTTTAGGCGTTTGTTAATGGGTTACGCTGTGAGTCATGGTCAAGCAGTAGAAGGTATTACACCGGTTACGAATATTGAAGGTCTAGACGCGCAATGGCTTGGCCCGTTAATGAATTTTGTAGAAGGCCTACACAATTTTATTGAAAACAGCACGCAAAAACGAAACGGCGCTCAGTGGTCGCAGTTTATTAATCAAACCTTAAATGATTTTGTGGCACCAGAAGAGCAAGAAAACTTTGTATTAGAGCATGTATATCAAGCACTGGATGAATGCATGGGCTCCATGCAAAAAATTGCGTTTGATCAAGAGATTGAATTCAGCGTGCTGGTGGATATGCTAAAACTGCGCCTGCAGAAAACAGCAGGCTCGCAGCATTTTATGGTTGGCAAAGTAAACTTTTGTACACTGCTGCCTATGCGCAGCATCCCATTTAAAATGGTGGCCGTTTTAGGGTTAAACGATGCAGACTACCCAAGGTCTGTGACACCCAATTCATTGGATTTAATGCGCTTTAAACGACGTCTTGGTGATCGCAGCCGCCGTGATGAAGACCGTTACCTATTTTTAGAGGCCATTTTATCCGCCCGTGAATCTTTATGGTTAAGTTATAAAAGCCGAGATCAAAAAGAAGACAAACCCATGACACCGTCAGTGGTGTTGGCCGAATTATTTGATTATCTAAATTCAGGTTTTGTATTAGAAAACCAACAAACCATGATGGGCGAACTGTTTAAACAGCATCCGTTGCAGCCGTTTGATCAGCACTACTTCTCTGATGCCTCACCTTTATTCAGTTTTAACCATGATTGGTTAGCAGCGCACAATGATGCAGCCCTGCCTGAAATTAAAGAGAGCACAGATATAACCAGTTCAAGTGATGCTGAACTTCCGTCAGATATTTTGCTAGATGAACTAATTGGCTTTTTTCAGAACCCAGCAAAAGATTACCTAAATAAAGTATTGAATATTAATTTAGCTTTGTGGGCTGAAAAACAAGAAGACCAAGAGCCGTTTAATTTAGATGGTCTAGAGCAGTTTAAACTTAAAAACGCCATCATTGATGAACACATTCAATGGCTTAAAGCTTCTGCCAAAAGCACTCATGAAGAAGCTTCCACGTTTAATGTGCAGCACAATATCAGTGAAGGCCTATTGGCATTTGGTGAAATAGGTCAAAAACAATGGTCAACAATTATGGCCAGTGTACAGCCGGTTTTGGATTTGTGTGCGCAGTATTTGCTAGACCAGCAAGAACAGTTAACCGAAATTAATATTCCGTTAAAAAGCATGAATACTCAGGTTTTGGGTTGGTTAGATAATGTATATGCCCAGCATATGGTGAATGTGGCACCGAATCGTTTGAATGCCAAACTGGTATTAAAGCTAATGATTGAACAAGCCTGTTTAAATACCATGGGCATTCAAAAAACCGCCGTGCTGATATGCCAAGACCATAACATCACTTTAAAAGCAAAAAATATGAGTGAAGCGCGAGAGTATTTATTAAAACTGTGTGAGCTATATCAAGAGGGTTTACAAAATCCGCTGGCCTTTTTACCAGAAACCGCATGGCAATTAGTGCGCCCAAATAAGCAGGGCGGGCGTACTTATAATAACGAGCGTCACAGCTTAGATGCGTTTTTTGGCACACAAGGTATGTTTGCCAAAGCCGGCGAGCGTGATGATTTACATGTCACACGCTGTTTTGATGAATTAGAACACATTCCAGAAACAAGTTTACAGTTAAGTGAGACCATATTTTCTCCGTGGTTAGAACTAATGGAGATCAATGCTCATGATTAATTCACCAGAGTTTAACAGCCCAATCGAAACCACAGCGTTAAATGTGGATACACTGCCGTTAAGCGGTGTGCATTTAATTGAAGCCAGTGCCGGCACGGGTAAAACCTATACCATTACCGGTATTTATGTGCGCTTGGTGTTAGGTCACAAATGCAAAGCCTTAAGCCCAGAGCAAATATTGGTGGTAACGTTTACCCGTGCGGCCACAGAAGAATTACGTGATCGAATTCGAAAACGCTTAAAACAAGTATTGGATGCATTTGATCAAAGCCTTGATGGACAAATTAAATCAAAAGAACACGATGCATTTTGCACCATGCTGCTAAATGACATACCAGACGCAGAAAACGCCAGGCAGCGATTAAAAGACGCATTGCAGCTGATGGACCTTGCCGCTATTTATACCATTCACAGTTTTGCACAAAAATTATTGCGCCAGCACACGGTAGAAGCACAAGTGGCTGCAGAGTTTGAACTGGTATTAGATGAATCAGAAATATTATTGCAAGCGGTGCAAGATGTTTGGCGCTCACAGGTTTATCCGCTTTCAAGTGACAAACTGAGTCTTGTTTTAAGCCAATGGAGTGGCCCTGAAGCACTCATGAGTGATGTACGAAACTTATTATATAAAGAGGTGGATTATCACCTTGGTGATGAAAAACAAGATTTTGATCAAGCCAGTAAAAAATACCAAGCCGCGTTCAATGAGTTTTCAGAGCAATGGCAGGTGCATGGCCAGAGTTTTATTGATGACATTTCTAATCATCCACAAGCCAATGGTACCTTTAAAAAAGGTTTAGGTAAAAAACAGCAAAATATCCAGTTGTTTATGGCTGGCCAAAAAGTCAAAGCAGAAGACATTAATAAAGCGCTTGAATCCTTTACCCGCCAAGGCTTGCTTAAATCGGTTAAAAAATCAGGGCAGCCGGTGGAACATAGTTTAAGTGATGTTTGCCAAAACCTTTTAGATTATAAAGTGGTATTTGATGGGGCCAAACAATACGCGTTACGCAAATGGCGTGTGGATTTCATTCAACATGTGCAAGGGCGCCTTGCTTATTTAAAACAGAAAAAACAGCTGCTATCCACAGATGATTTATTGCAACAATTAAATGTCTCTTTAAATAAACATCATGATCAGGTTTTGGCTCAACCCATTCGAACCTTGTTTCCGGTTGCCATGGTAGATGAATTTCAGGATACCGACGCGGCCCAGTACCAGGTGTTTCGTAAACTGTATGTGGAGACACTCTCTAAACAAGACGCTAATACCGAATCCCATTACGGCTTGTTTATGATTGGCGACCCTAAGCAGGCGATTTATAAGTTCCGTGGTGCGGATATATTTACCTATATTCAAGCCAAACAAGAGGCGCAATACAGTCATAGCCTAGATACCAATTACCGCTCTACCAAAACCATGGTCGGGGCGGTAAATGCTGTTTTTTCACAGCATAAACAAAGTTTTATTTTTGATGAAAGCATTCCTTTTATTCCGGTAGATGCTAATGATAAAGCCCACTATTTATTTTTGAATGATGAAGCTAGCTGCGCATTAAGCTGGATGTATGTGAATACCAATCATAAAGAGATCAAAAATAAAAGCGCGTTAACAGAATACATGGCGCAAGGCTGTGCAGAAGAAATAGCCAATTTATTAAATGCCACAACGGATAAACACGCCTGCTTAACACTGGATGATGAAAGCCACGATTTAAAAGCCAAAGACTTAGCCGTATTGGTGCGTAATCGTAATCAAGCAAAAGCCATGAAAGACGCTTTAACTTTGCGCGGTGTGGGTTGTGTGTATGTGGGTCAAGACAGTATTTTTGACGGCCAAGAAGCCCATGCTTTATTAATGCTGCTGCTAGCGGTGCACGGTTTAAATGAAAAGCAATATCGTAATGCCATTAGCCATCCTATTTGGATGTTGTCCCTTGATGAATTGCATCACTATGTGTCGGATGAAACCAGTTGGGAAGCTCAGCTGGAGATGCTTTATACCTGTCATGATATTTGGTTAAAACAGGGCATCATGGCCATGATCATGTTTTTCATTCATGAACGAGCATTGCCGCAAAAATGGTTAATGGGCCAAAACGGTGAGCGAACCATTACCAACTTTTTACACCTTGCTGAGTTATTGCAGCAAAGCACGGCAGAGCATCAAGGCATGCAAGGCTTGTTATCTTGGTATGAAAAGCAGGTGACTCAGTCTTTGTTAACCAGTAACGATGGTGAACAAAAACAACTGCGCTTAGAAAGCGACGCCAACCTAGTACAGATTGTCACCATCCATAAATCAAAGGGTTTGGAATACCCTGTTGTGTTTTTACCGTTTGCTTGGGACGGCAAAGAATCCAAAGATGAAATATTCTACGATGAAAGTAGCGCAGCATTGCGCTGTGACTTAGCTGATGATTTTAAACCGCAACGCATTAAAGAAGGTTTAGCGGAAGAAATCCGTTTGTTATATGTGGCACTGACGCGGGCCAGCAGCAAATGTTATGTGGGTATCCCTAATTTTAGCGATCAAACTGCATTGAAAAAAACCTTTGCATCCAGTGCATTAAAATATGTGTTATTTGCTCATGACGAACCGGATGTCTATGAGGCCCTAAGCACATTAAAAAATGCCAGTGCACAAGATACCTTTGACCTGTGTGAAGTGAAAGAAAGCATTAGCCTATTAAATGAAGTGGAAAACCCTAAGCAGTTAGCCGCTAAACACTTTACTGGTAAAATACGCAGTAACTGGACTTTAACCAGCTTTTCATCCTTGGTGCGACATCATCATGCGCCTCACTCATCACGTTTTAATTTAGATGACGACATAGCCGGCTCAGATGTGTCTAAAGAAGAAGCGCTCATGCCAGAAACTCTTAACCCAGAAGAGATAGAAGGGCCGTTTGTTTTCCCCCGTGGTGCTCATGCCGGTAATTTTTTACACACGTTATTAGAAGAGATCGACTTTACACAACTGCCGGATGATTTAGATAATTTGATTTTGGATCTAATGAGTCGCTTTGCTATAGCGGATACATGGCTCAGTGTGGTGAAGCAGTGGTTAGATGTGATGTTACTAGCACCGTTACAACACGATGGATTGTCGTTAGGTCAATTATCAAATGATTTAAAACTGGTGGAAATGGAATTTTATTTTCCCATTGAATCATTGAGTGCTGCGGATTTTAATCGATTAATTAATCAATACCCTGTGTTAACTTGCCCTGTGAATGATGTGGATTTTCAACACATTAAAGGCATGATGAAAGGCTTTATCGATTTAACCTTTTGCTGGCAAGACCAGTATTTTATTTTGGATTATAAATCGAACCACCTTGGGGATAGTCATGACTGTTACCAAACAGAGCATATGCAGCAGGGCATGGCAGATCACAGGTACGATGTGCAGTTAATTTTATACACATTAGCATTGCACCGCTTATTGAGGCTGCGCCTAAAAGACTACGATTATGATAAACACATTGGTGGCGGTTATTATTTGTTTTTACGTGGTTTGAATGACAAGGGTAAAGAAGGTCAGTTTTTCCATAAACCGGCTAAAGCTTTGATTGAATCATTGGATGATTTAATTGATGGCAAGCCTGTTACAGATGGAGGGCGATAGCATGTCAGACATTGCATTAGAAAGCTTGATTGAAACATTGTCTAAAAACCAAGTTTTGTATGGTAAAAAAAGCGACTTAAGAGCCATTGATACTCAGTTTGCGCGTTTTATTAAAACTCTATCGACCAATGATGAGTGTATATCGGTAGCGGCTTTAATGCTGAGCATAGAGTTAGGCAAGGGCAATGTGTGTTTGGATTTTTCTTCTGATCAATTATTGGATTATATAAATCAAGATCAGATTTCAGCGCTATTGCACCAGCTCAAACAATCCTCGTTTATAGCTCAAATAAATGGGCCCATTAAACTAGACGGCCATAAACTGTATTTAGAAAAGTACTTAAGCTATGAGTTGTCTTTAGCCAACAGCATTTTACAGCGTTTAACCCCAATGCCTTGGGTGAACGATGAAAGGCTATTGGATGATCCATCGTTATTGTTAAATTTGTTTAACATTACTTCGGAAAATGGCCAGAAAAATAGCGAGGAAAATAACCCGGTAGATTGGCAAGCGGTGGCCGCGTGCATTGCCTCTATGAGTTATTTTTCAGTGATCAGTGGTGGCCCAGGTACCGGTAAAACCACCACGGTTATTCGTTTATTGGCCATGTTGATTGATCTATACGGTAAACATTTCAAACGACAGCCGATTATTAAGTTAGCTGCCCCCACAGGTAAAGCGGCTAACCGCTTGAGTGAATCCATTACCAAGGCTAAACAAAATTTAGATGCGCCAGAAGACATCAAGCAATTTATTCCTCAGCAAGCGCTTACTTTACACCGTTTATTAATGGGCAGTCGTAAATCGTTTAGCCGTCATAACCCATTGCATCTTGATGTTTTGATCATTGATGAAGCTTCTATGGTGGACTTACCCATGATGGCCAATGTTTTATCGGCCTTGCCTAAACACGCACAAATTATTTTATTGGGTGATAAAGATCAGTTGGCCTCGGTAGAAGCGGGCAGTGTATTGGCGGACATATGCGACAATGAAAACCAGCATGGCTATGAACACAGCCTTATTTCAAAATTACAAACCGCGTTATTAACAAGCTTTAATCAAGGTGACATAGAGCCAGAAGGCTCGCCAATACGAAATCATATTTGTCACTTACGTAAGAGTTATCGATTTGATGAAAACAGTGGCATTGGTGCATTAGCTCGGGCTGCCAATGGTGGCGACTTTACTATGTGGCATCAGGCAAGAAAACACGGGTTTAATGATTTAAGTTTTATGGATTTAACCGATGAAAGCTACCTAGCTTTTATTAAACAAGCCGCTAGTGAATACGCTGTGTTTATTAAACACATAAATAAACAAGGTATGGACGATGAAGCCGCGTTGGATATCCACAGTGGCTTTTCTAAGTATCAAATTTTATGTGCGCTTAAAGAGGGGCCATTAGGGGTTGCTGGTTTAAATGAGGCCATTGAAGCACAGCTAAATAAAAGCAATATTATCGATGCTAGTGGTGCTTGGTATGCAGGCCGACCGATTATCGTATTAGAAAACGATTATGGTTTAAATTTATACAATGGGGATGTGGGCATTGTATTGCCAAAAATCATTGAAGGTAAAACCGTATTAAAAGCGTGTTTTATTGGCAGTGATCAAAGTGTGCGTTGGTTGCAACCCTCACGGTTGCCTCGGCATCAAACAGTTTATGCCATGACCATTCATAAAAGTCAGGGTTCTGAATTTGATCATGTGGCGTTGGCGCTACCGGATTATCATTTGCCCATTTTAAGCAAAGAGCTTTTATACACAGGCATCACACGTGCTAAATCAAAGCTGACGTTGTTAAGTAAAAGTGCTGTGATTCAAACATCGTTAGCTCAAAAGGTAAAACGCGCTAGCGGTTTACGCGAGCGTTTGTGGGGATCAAGTGAGCTGAAACCAGTGAATAAAGAGCCTGCTAATAACGACTCTAAATCGCCAGCAGATAATTCGTCGGCTAATGAGTCCGAGCACGGTCAATTCTCCTTATTTTAGTCTAAGGCGATTTAAGCGCTAGATGGTATAATGAGTGTATTCGTCCACTAAACGGACAGTTCAAATTTAGCAGTAGAGGCAGAGCAGTTATGGGCAAGATGGACATGATCACACGGGAACAAGCGTTACCGCACCGTACAGAAAGAATGCCGATCATCAGTAAACATGCTGCATTAGGTCGTAATATGGATGGCCCATGGCCAAACCATGCAAAAAAAGCCTTTTTTGCTATGGGTTGCTTCTGGGGTGTCGAGCGTCTGTTGTGGAATCTGCCTGGCGTGTATTGCACCGCGGTAGGCTACATGGGTGGCTTTACTAAAAACGCCACTTATCAAGATGTATGCTCTGGTGATACAGGGCACACAGAAGCGGTTATGGTTGTGTACAATCAAGAGCTGACTGACTTTTGGACATTGTTAGAAGCCTTTTGGGAAAATCATGATCCTACTCAAGGCATGGCGCAAGGTAATGATCAGGGCACTCAATATCGCTCAGGGATTTACTGGACTGACGATATGCAAAAAATGCTGGCCGAAAAAAGTCGCGATATGTATCAAGCGAATTTAACCAAAGCGGGCAAAGGCAAGATCACTACGGAAATTAAAAAATCCAAAGAGTTTTATTTTGCTGAAGACGAGCATCAGCAATATCTGCACAAAAATCCAAATGGATACTGTGGTTTAGCCGGCACCGGCGTTCAGTTTATTTAATGCATTCAAATAACCCTCACAAAAGCGGTTACGATATAGCCGCGTTAGTTCAGGCTTTGCCTGAACTTTCTGCTTTTGTTATTAAAAATAAACACGGCCATGACAGTATTGATTTTTCTAATGCTCAAGCTGTGAAATTATTAAACCGCGCACTTTTAAAAAAATATCATCATGTTCAATACTGGGACATTCCTGATGGTTTTTTATGTCCACCCATTCCTGGGCGTTTAGATTACCTTTGTTACTTAAATGACTTTTTAGACGAACAAGGTTTGAATAAAGAGCGCAGCCTTAATCAAGAAAAAATAACCGCGTTGGATATCGGCACAGGGGCCAATATGGTTTACGCCATGTTAGGCAGTCAGGTGTTTAACTGGAAAGTAACAGGCAGTGATATCGAGAGTTTGTCGATTAACTGGGGTACTGAGTTACTCAAGCAAAACAAAAACCTTAAAAAATCCATTAAGCTGATTCATCAGCCTGATCAAAAGTCCATATTCAAAGGCATAATCAAAGAAGGTGAGTATTACGATTTAACCCTTTGTAATCCACCGTTTCACGCCAGTGCCGAAGATGCCATGGCCGGCAGTCAGCGTAAGAATAAAAACTTAAATCGCAATAAAGCCAAGCGCGGTTCAAAAGTTACGGCCATTAAAAATGAAAACCAGCTTAACTTTGCAGGGCGTCATAATGAATTATGGTGTCAGGGTGGCGAGTTGGCATTCATTAAAAACATGATGGACGAGAGTGTACTGTTTGCTAAACAAGTGGGTGTGTTTAGCTGCCTTGTGTCTAAAAAAGAAAACCTACCAGCGTTAAAAAGTCAGCTGTCTAAATACAAACAGGTACAGCATAAGGTAGTGGATATGAAACAAGGGGCCAAAATCAGCCGTATGTTACTGTGGTGGTTTACTTAGTTATACACATTCATGCCTGGTATGAAATACTGGGCATGAGTAGCGTTAAGGTCAGCGGCACATCATTACAGTGGTTTTCTGGCTAATAGACCAAATCACAATACTGGGGTTTATTGATTAAAGAGTCCCTTGTTGTCGCACTTTGCCAATGAAAGGGGCTTTTTAAACTGGCATGCTGGTCGTACAAAAATAAATAAAAGCCCCTGTTATGACCTTTAACCCCTCTGGCTTAGCCATTCCTCTGTTTTTAATTCTAATGCTGTTGGAATTCTTAGTATTAAAAGCCAAAAGACAAAATCATCATCGTTATAACGACACACTGAATAGCTTGAGCATGGGCTTGTTGTTATTAACCAGTGACGCCTTGTTAAAAGTCACAACCTTTTCGGTATTCATTTTTGTTTATCAAAACTACGCTTTATTAGAGTTTCAGGTCTCTCAGGCTTTAACTTGGTTAGTGTTCTTTTTCCTTGTGGATTTTTGTTATTACTGGTTTCACCGCTGTGCCCATGAATTTAACTTTTTATGGGGTGCCCATGTAGGACATCACCAAAGTGAGGAATATAACCTCACCACGGCTTTGCGCCAGAGTGCTTTTCAATATGCTTTTAGCTGGGTGTTTTATTTACCGCTAGCATTCCTAGGTTGTCCGCCGGAAGTCTTTCTAGCTCAGTTTGCCATTCTTAAAGTCTATCAATTTTGGCTGCATACCCAAGCCATTGGTAAAATGCCTTTGGTCGAAGGGATTTTATCCACACCTTCATCGCACCGTGTGCATCACGCTAAAAACCCTATTTATATCGATCGTAATTATGGTGGCACCCTGGTTATTTGGGACCGAGTATTTGGCTCGTGGCAGCCAGAAAAAGATGATGAGCCTTGTCACTATGGCACCACTAAACCACTGGATACGCTAAACCCTATTAAAGCCAACTTACAGCACTGGTCCATGCTGTTTAAAGACATGCTTAAAACTCAGTCTCTAAAAGATAAAGTTTTGTTGTGGATAAAACCCACAGGCTGGCGTCCACAAGACTGCATGGATGATGACTCACATTTACAGCATGACGGCACGTCGGATCGTCAAAAATTTAATCCTGTTACATCCACTTGGGCGAAAGTGTACGCGGGTGTCTCTATGATGAGCCTTGTGATGCTAGCCAGTATGTATTTATTTAAGTCGCCCATATTATCGGCGTTGCAGGCATCAGCAGGGGCATTGATTATTGTGGTGGGGGTGTGGCAATTAAATCGATTATTAGAGGCTAAATTTAATTTAATTTTTATTGAGGCATTACGTTTACCTGCATTCGTTTGGTTGTTTTACTCCTTGGCCACAAGCCCGGTTGTACAAACATTACAGCAGGATATTCAGATAAATTTACCAAAAGAATCTGTGTATCAATACGTGACTCAGCCTGTGTTGTGGCATGAATGGCATCATCAGTCGTTAGAAGTTTTATTAGATCTAGAGCAGCCGTTTCATCAAAATGAGGCTGTGAGTAGCCATTCGTTAACCGCTGGAGAGGCCTTCAAGGAACGTATACAAACCCAGTTAGGGGAAGATAAAGTGGTTTGGGAAGTGTTAGAGCATGAGGAAAATAAAAAGTGGTTAGCCCATGGTTATAATGAAACCAAAGATTCGAATATATATTTAACTTACGAATTGATCACAAACGAGCAGGGTACTCATTTCACGCGCCACTTAAGTTATGAGCTACCGAATTTCTTATTTCATGTGATTAACGAATTGTATTTCAGGAAAAAAATGCAAGAGAAGTCCAATATAGCATTAAAGAACCTTAAACTGGTGTTAGAAAATAAAGAGAGTATTTAACATGGGTAAACTAATATCGAGTAGTAAGGCGTTAAATAGTTGAGACACAAAAAAGGCTGAACACAAGGTGTTCAGCCTTTTTTTCACACTCGTGAATTCAAATCGTAAGTGTTAATAAAGCGTGTTTATTAATTATCGTATTGTTGTAAACCATTTTGACGAATCATGGATTGAATTTCATGCACATAGGCTTCACGGCGTGTGCTGTATTTAAGCAGCCCTTGCGCTAAATCATGTCCATTTAAGCTGCCTTGAGTGGCTTGTTGCTGGCGAATCGCGCGCAAATTTTCATAAGAGTATTGGCTGTTTAAATTTTTCATGTAGCTTTCAACAGATGCTTGAACATTTTTGAATTTGGCTACTTCATGGTTCTCATTATTACCGCGGCTTTTTGGTACTAGGCCACAGCCTTTTACATAACACCATTGGCCAAATAAATTATTGCCTTTTTTGGCAAATCGAGACGTGCCCCAAGCAGACTCGTTAGCCGCTTGTGCTAATACCAAAGAGGCTGGGATTCTATTTACACGTACTAATAGCGCTTGAATAACATCAGGTATTTCTGTTTGCTCTACTTTGTATTTTTCAGCCAGTGTGCCGAGGCGTATTTTTTGTAATTTAGATAAATCAGTTGTTTTACTGTTTTTTATGCTTACAACAAAGTGGCGTTCTGCGCTAATGCGTTCATTGGCAAGCTGAACCTTAGGCAATAGAAAATCAAAGAAGTCTGCCTTTTTTAATCTCACATCTTGGTAGCTGGCAAAATCAGGTAATTCGCTGTTTTCTATGAACCATAAGGATTCAAGAAATCGAATGTTTTTATGTTGTGAGGGAAAACAAAACCCCACTAAAAAACTAATGACAAGAGACGAGCATAATAATAAAGCTAAAAATCGAGGCATAATAATTCTTATAGTTTCAAGTAATAATCAGCTAAAAGCTGGCTGAATGTATCTGTGTACACATTGTTGTCATCATAGACGGTTAAGCGATGAGACTGCATTAGTGCATCATCATAATGGTCGGTATGAACCAATGTGAATATGCAGATTTTAGCAGGCTTATGGCTGCGACTGAATACCAGCCATTGATCTTGTATGGATAAATGGTGAGTATCTGCTGCTTGTTGAAAGCGCTCTAACTCAGACGTGGGCAATAAAACCCAGGCTTTTCCCTTTGGCTGCAGTAGGGCTTTCATCCGTTGAGTGAGGTCTGAAAAACTCAAACCATCGTTATGGCGTGCTAAGTTGCGCTGCGTATCCTGTCCTTTTAGTTGCTGACTAAAAAACGGTGGATTGCAAATAATCACATCAAATAAGTGTGGGCTTTTATAAAGCTTGATATCACCTTGCTCTATGTGAATTTTGTTTGAAAAGGGGCTGTTTTTAATGTTTTCCGCTGCTTGTTTAAAAGCGGCGGTATCTAATTCAATAGCCTGAATATGTGCATCCATTGTACAGCGTTGAGCCAGCATTAAACTTAGCAAGCCTGTACCAGCACCAATGTCTAAAATCTGTTTGGCTTGATCCACATGACACAATGCGCCCAGCAAACATGCATCAAGGCTTACTTTCATGGCGCAAGCGTCTTGTTGGATTTCAAATTGTTTAAATTTAAACGAACTCATGGCCGATATTGCTTGGGATAGTGCGCGAATGGTATCACGATTCAACAGACATAAAAAAAGCCCAGCTATGAACAGGTTCATAGCTGGGCTGTTTGTTTAAATCAGGTTGTTAAGCCACTTGCTCTAATATTTGTGGATGTAAAATGTACATAATCCATGCGATATATCTCGCGCGTAACATACTAACTTAAGCCACTTGCTCTAAAACCTGTGGGTGTAAAATATACCCAACCTAAGCAATACATCTCGCGCGTAACACACTAACTTAAGCCACTTGCTCTAAAATTTGTGGGTGTAATATGTACACAACCCAAGCAATAGCCGTTGCGTAACAAAGGTTCGTGGCCAGTTCACTGTGCGGGTCTTCTAAAAATGCGCGTTGAGAAGCCAGACCGCGTATTTTACTGGCAAGATCTGGATGAAACGCTAAATATTTATCCCAGATTTTTTGGTGAGTGCCCGTGTCGATCTCAAATGGGCCCAAGCCTTTGCTTTTTTGGCTGCTGCTCATTTTTTGTCTTTTCTGTTTTACGATGGCGATCAAAATATTTTCCGCCCCCACACCGGTTCTGCCTAAATACTCTAAAGTGGGGTGAATGATTTGCTCGCGCAATTCCTGTGTACTGATATCCATGCAGACCTCCCGTTAGGGGTTTGACTACGTTTTGGTTTGTTAGAACTTAATGAACCTTAAATGAATCATGGTTCGTCAAATTCAGGTACAGCGTATTTTTGATGCCTATTCTTTATAGGTGCTCTAAGTAAAGCAAAATGCTTGCCTACTTTTAATAAATTACCTTTGCTTACAATTTATATCGGCTCGCAGGGTCAAGTACTTGAGGATTATCTTTCACTCTTATTGAATAAGGTCATCCGCTGAAAAAACAATCTTATATTTTTAAATACTCTAAAGCGCTTATGTTAAAGTGAAATTCATTCTGTATTAAGGGCCGTTTGGCAAAGGCATAAACATGGGCTGGATAGATAGTCACTGTCATTTGGATTTTCCTGAATTTAGTGATCCAGAAAATTTATTGCATGAATTAAAAGCCCAAGGCTGTGAACGCATTTTGTTGCCAGGCACAGAATCTCGATTTTTTTCTCGCCAGCAAAGCGTGCAAAATTTAGATAAAAATTTTGTTTGGTGCGCCTATGGTTTGCATCCTTATTTTTTATCCCAGCATGACGATGCTCACTTGCAAGATTTAGAAAACATGTTGCAAACCCAGGCGTGTAAGGCGGTGGGAGAAATAGGCTTGGATTTTGTGTTGCCAGAAGACACCCATGAAAAACAAACCCTGTTATTTGCCCAGCAGGTGCTGCTTGCTAAGCGGTATCAACAGCCCTTGGTGCTGCATTGTCGTAAGGCCCATGATCAGTTGTCCAGTTACCTTAAAAAGCAGCAATTTACCCATGGGGGTTTTGTGCATGGTTTTTCGGGTTCATGGCAACAAGCCAAGCGTTATTTAGATTTAGGGTTTGTATTGGGGTTAGGCGGGGCATTAACTTATGATCGGGCTAAAGCATTGAAAAGCTTAGTAAAAAAGCTACCGTCTGATGCTTATGTGTTAGAAACGGATAGTCCGGATATGCCACCAGCATTTGCTCGGGACCAACCCAACAGCCCATTGAATGTACCACGCATCGCTGAGTATATTGCCCAATTAAGGGGACAAACCCTAGAGCAGGTTTATACTCAAAGCAGTGCTAATTTTTATGCTGTTTTGCCCGCTTAAATTTACCCGCTAGTTTAAGGAGAGACTATGGCCAGTGCATTACTTGTGATTGCTGATGGCAGCGAAGAAATGGAAGCCGTCATTACCTATGACTTGCTGATACGGGCGGGCATCAACGTGACCCTTGCCAGTGTATCCAGCCTGCAAATTAAAGCCTCTAGGGGCCTTACATTAACCTCAGATTGCACCCTTGAATCTGTTAAAGCTGAAGCATTTGATGTGATCATTTGTCCGGGTGGTTTACCCGGTGCTCAGCACTTGCAAGACAGTGATTTACTATCAGACATGCTGAGCAAGCAGCGTCAGCGTGGTGCATTTATTGCGGCCATATGCGCCGCACCCGCTTTGGTTTTAGCTCATCACGGTTTGTTAGAAAAAGTGAAAGCCACGGGTTATCCAAGTACTGAGGAGCGGATTCCTAACTATATTAATGAGCCGGTGATATTGGATGATCAGATAATAACCAGTCAGGGCCCTGGCACCACAATGGCCTTCGCGTTAAAAATTATTGAATGTTTAGTGGGGGATATTATGGCAAAAGAAGTGGCCGCAACGGCGTTAATTGACCGCTAAGTGATAAAAAGTAAGTAGTCGCAAACCCGTTGGATTATTGACAGCGGGCCTCTTAAAAAGCCCTGTTTGTATAAACAGGGTTTTTTTTTGCCATTTTTTTGCCATTCAAGCAGCTGTATTTACAGCAATGAGTATCGATTGCTCGGGACTTATGTCCCACTATTGCGCCTAAGGTCTAATCCTTAATAATTAACTATGCTACACTGCGGCCCAAATTGTCTAACAGCTTTACGTGCCACATAAAAATAATAGTGGTTAGGAGTTCAAAGTGATTATGAAAAAAGGCCTTTTGATCGGTGCATTGATCTGTTCTGTGCTGTCATCTCAAGTTTTTGCCAAAGTGAGCCCACAGCAGGCGGCCCGTCTTGGCATGGACCTTACACCCGTTGGTGCTGAAAAAGCCGGCAACCGATCTGGTAGCATTCCAGCTTGGAAAGGCGGTATTACAGAGCCTATTGCTGGTTATGTGTCGGGGGATTTTCACCCTGATCCTTACGCGGGTGAGCAAGTGCGCTTTAAAATTACCTCGCAAAACTATGAAAAGTTTCAAAAGTATCTGACTCAAGGTCAGATCGAAATGCTAAAGCGTCACCCTAGTTATTACTTTAATATTTACCCAAGCCACCGTAGCGCCGCTTACCCTGAATTTGTTTATGATGAAATCAAAAATAATGCTTTGACCGCTGAGCTTCAGGCTTACGGTTCGGGTGTTAAAGGCACAATCATGACTAGTCCGTTTCCAATTCCGCAAACCGGTGCTGAAGCACTATGGAATCACACCTTGCGCTACCGCAGTTTACGCATGGGTTATACCTCGTCTACGTTAAACACCACGGCATCCGGTGATAAAAGTTTAACCACTCGTGAATATAAATATTATTTTTCATACAGTGAGCCAGGCATTACATTGGAAGAGATTGATAACAAAATCTTTTATCTTAAGCGTAAAACCCTGTCGCCAGCTAAGTTAGCGGGGCAAATGACACTGGTACATGAAACCTTGGACCAGGTAGATTCGCCACGTAAGTCTTGGATCTATATGCCGGGTCAGCGTCGTGTGCGTCGTACCCCAGATTTATCTTATGACACCGCCGATATCGACAGTAATGGTATCCGTACCATTGACCAAGTAGACGTATTTAACGGTGCCCCAAACTTGTATAACTGGGAATTAAAAGGCAAAGAGGAAAAGTACATTCCTTATAACGCTTACCAGTTGCACTCTGGTGATTTGAGTATCGATGAAGTGACGGGCAGCTATCATGTGAACCCATCACTGGCACGTTATGAACCACACCGTGTGTGGGTGGTAGAAGCCACACTACGTACCGGTATTAGTCATATTTACCATAAACGTCGTTATTACTTTGATGAAGACAGCTGGCACATCGTATTGGCTGAAGAATACAACGAAGATGGAAAACTGGTGCAATACACAGAAGCACACACCATTAACTATTATGAAGTGCCAATGATCTACACCACATTAGAAGTAACCTATGACCTTGAAGCGGGTCGTTACTTTGCAGAAGGTTTGGACAACGAACGCGCGCCAATGAATATGAGTGTTGACTTTAAACGTCGCGAATTCACCTCTTCAGCATTGCGCCGTGAAGCCCGTTAAACCAAGCGCACGCTAAAAAACGGCTCTTGAAATAAGATGATAGTCGTGTACAAATAGGCCCTAATTATTAGGGCCTTTTTTGTTTGTATATGCGCTTATTGTTTCTCTCCATGGTGTTGCTGTTATCGAGCACACACTCAAACCTTGCTTTTACAAGTGAGCTGCCAAAAAACTTCGCTTCTTTGCCCGATGATGTGCAGGCCTTATTATTAGAGTACGCATTTTTTAACGACAGCGTAATCGAGAAATGGGGGCAAGACGCCAGTTTTTCCAGCGAAACCGCCTACGTTAAATACCTTGATGATTACCTTTCCCGTGCACAAATTAACTTTGCCAAAGGGCAATTGACTGTAGAAACCCAAGCGGCCAGTGAACCCAAACTGCAATTAAAGAACGCCATAGTCAGTGCTTTATTAACCCCAGATGATGCCAATAAAGTGGATTTGTTTTCGGCCAGAAAAATCACCCCAGGGGGCAAACCGTTTTTATTGGGCCGAGTAAAAGATCAGCATGGGCAAAACATTCAATACTCTTGGCGCGCTCAGCAATATGCTCAACATTTAATTGATACTCAATTGCAGGTAATCGAAAGCCCACAAGGGTTGATGTACAAGGTGATGATTCCACTGAGTGACAACCACAAACAGGTGGCGGCTAAAGGTGTACACGCTTACGTTGAAGAAGCCAGTGATCGTTTTAATCTGCCAGCGTCATTAATTTTGGGCATCATAGAAACCGAAAGCAGTTTTAACCCTTACGCCGTAAGCCATGCCAACGCTTATGGTTTAATGCAGATCATCCCACGTACCGCTGGGGCCGATGTATTCAAGTTAATTTTTAAAAAATCAGGCAAACCCAGTCGTGAATATTTATTTAATGCGCGCAATAATATTTTAACTGGCAGTGCTTATTTAAAAATTCTAAGAGATCGTTATTTAAGCAAAATACAGCACCCTACCAGTCAGCTGTATTGCATCATCAGTGCGTATAATGGTGGGGCGGGCAATGTATTTAAAACCTTTCACAGCAGTCGCAAACAAGCCATTCAGCGTATTAATGAACTCTCAGTAGAAGACGTTTTATGGCGTTTACGTAAAAAGCAGCCCAGTTTAGAGGCTAGGCGCTATTTAGAAAAAGTATTGGCCAATCAGCAAAAGCACGAAGCTTAATCAAAGCCTCAAAATCAACTATGCTTAAGAAGGTGTACGTTGATGTGGTCGCTGTTTAGTACACACATAGCCAAGTGGTTGCCGGCATAGAAAAAATCGAGATATTAAGATGCTAGATTTACTAGAACCCCAAGTTAAAAAACTCTTTGGCCGCGGCCTATCGCTGTTTACTCTGCCTGAACTAGACATGCCTTTATATTTACTCGAGAGTGGATTAGAAGGGCAAAACACCGATGAACAGTTCAGTCCAGAGCAGGTAGAGGCCATTTGGGCCAACATGCCTTATTGGGCGTTTGCCTGGTCCAGTGGCCGAGCATTAGCTAAGTACATATTAGATAACCCAGAAATAGTTAAAGATAAAAACATCGCTGACTTTGGCGCAGGCAGTGGCATTGTGGCCATCGCGGCTTTAAAAGCTGGGGCCAAAAGTGCAGTGGCGTGTGACATTGATCCCCAGGCGTTGTTAGCCACCATGTTAAACGCCGCTAAAAACGATGTAAGCTTAAAAGTATCCAAAGAAATACCAGAAGAGGGCATTGACCTCTTGGTGGTGGGTGACGTGCTTTATGATCCAAGAAATCATGATTTAGCGCAGCAGTTGTTTGCGCAAGAAACCCCGCTTATTTGGGCTGAAAGTGTGGCGCAAACTAAATTAGCAGAGCATGGCCCAGTGGCCAGTTATGAAGGGGAAACCTATCCTAATATAGGCGGTTTTGACGAGCACAAAAAAATCCATATTTATCAACATAATCTGTAAAACCTACCTGCAATATATTCAGTGGTTTTGACGAACACAAAGAACTTCATATCTATCAACACAAGCTGTAAAGCCTACCTGCAATATATTCAGAGGTTTTGACGAGCACAAAAAACCCATATCTATCAACACAAGCTGTAAAACCTATCTGCAATATATTCAGAGGTTTTGACGAGCACAAAAAATCCATATCTATCAACACAAGCTGTAAAACCTACCTACAATATATTCAGAGGTTTTGACGAGCACAAAAAAATCTATATCTATCAAAACAAGCTGTAAAACCTACCTGCAATATATTCAGTGGCTTTGACGAGCACAAAAAAACCATATCTATCAACACAACCTTTAAGTCATGATACGATCTATTGTTTGAATGAATAAAGATAGATGGGGGATTTATAAAGGTCGTTTAATATTACGGTTTCAGTGGCGGTGTACGATGGCAGCGAAAAATTATTACTGATTAAATATTCAATGCTGCTATCTTCTTTTTTTAGTTTCCCTTCAAGTTCTTTCATTACTTCTGTAAATAAAAAACACACAATAACTGATGCATCAGAAAGGTCGGCCTTTAAAAAGTTTTGACGGTATATTGTGAGGTTGTTTAACCCCAATATAAGTTTGATCGTAACAGACATAAGCCAAGGCATAAACGATAATTCATAGGCCACAATTTTTCGATTGGGGTGTTTTTTGGCAAGTGCAATAAGTAAGTTTCCCCAGCCACTGCCCAGTTCGTAAATGGGGCCTGTTCCCGTGTTTTCACTGAGTGTCATCATAGCTGTACGAGCGTGTTGTGAACTTGGCATAGGTGAGATACCGGTTTTTAAAGAGCCCCAGACAATGCTAAAGCCGATGATCATGACTATGGATAATAATGTGATTTCAAAAGCGGACATGCATTAACTCTTTGGCTTATTTACAACGTTGTCATTATTTATTTGGCTAATTCATTTCGGGCAGATTGTGAGCGAGCCGTTTAACATCACCATGTCTACCTTTAGTGATCTTATATAACCATATCAGCTATATAAATACTGCTAAGTACTATCTTTCATAATAAACCACTGTGGGCGTTTACTGTCTATACTTTATATACCATCTAGAGGTAGACCCCATGCATTATCAAACTGTGAAAGACGTGGTGGACCATAGTCGTAAACTGCATCAGCAGATTGGTCAGTTATATCATCAGTTGTCAGAAGACCAAGCACAAGAAAAGGTAAGTATGCTGTTGGATTATTTACAGCGTCATGAATCTCATTTAGAAGAAAGCTTGTGCAAGTTTGAAGATGATAAAACTCAAAAAGTATTAGAGAGCTGGTTTCAGTATGCCCCTGATCATGATCTGAATGAAGTATTGTCTGGCATGGAAGTACATGATCATATGAATGCAGATCAAGTTGTGTCCATGGCGTTAAAGTTAGATGATTATTTTATCGACCTATATGAAGACATGGTGCGTTCATCCTCTTCTTCATCGGTGCGTGCTGTTTTCCAAAATTTATTGGATATGGAAAAACAAGAGAAAATTCGCACTGCCAAAACCGCAATGCAAATGTATGATATGTAAGTAATGCTTTAACTGGAATACTTAAAACAAAAAAGGCGCCATTAAATATGACGCCTTTTTTTGTGTCTATACATAATTAAATCGGTTTAATACATTTAGTTTTGATCGCGTAATCGGGGGTGAATCGCATCATCACTGGATAAATATTGTTTAAGTTTTTTGATCTGTTCGTCTTCAGGTAAATGCGAACATTGCTCCATCAGTGTATTGATTTGCTCTGCTTTCTCAATAAAGTAATCAATAAACACACGTACTTTTTTGGCTTGATGTTTACCGCTTGGAAAAATCATATATAGGGGTTCTTGGTTCACCGCCCAATCAGATAAGACCACTTCAAGCTCCCCTCTAATTAAGGGTTCATAAGTAAAAAAGGCCGAGCTAAGACAAATGCCTTGACCAGCTAATATATGATTCACTGCCACTTCATGGTGGTTGGTTAATACACTGTCATTTTGATTAACCGTAATGGATTCACCTGTGGTTTTGTGAACCAAGGTGGTGTTATGGCTAAAGCCATTGGCGCCATTTACTTGTACCCAGGGCACATCATTTAACTGTTCCGGGTGAGTGAAGGGACCATATTGTTTAATAAAATCTGGGCTGGCACATAAAATAGGATCGGTTTCATCAAACTTACGTGCGATTAAACTGGAGTCTTGTAGCTCGCCAATGGCAAAACCTAAATCAAATCCGTCGCGAATCAAATTTACTTGGGTATCGCTGAAAATCATTTCTAAATCAATTTCAGGGTAAAGCTGTTTGAATTCGCTGGTCCAGCGACCCATGATACTTAATGCAAAACCCACAGGCGCAGATATGCGTAAACGGCCAGAAGGCTGGCTGCTAATATCACTGATGCGTGAATGAATGTCGTTGATTTCTTCAAATAGCGGTTTGTACTGTTCGTAATATTGCAAACCGATATCGGTAGTACGCACTTCACGGGTAGTGCGTTCTAATAAACGTACATCCAGTTTGCTTTCAAGGTCGGTGACCATACGACTGACACGGGATTTTGGAATAGATAATGTGCGGGCGGCACCGGTAAAACTGCCTTCTTGCACCACCATTATAAAAACCGACATTTGATTTAAATCTAACATGCTAACCCTATGCACTATTTATGGTCGCTATAATGCAATAGCTTTCCATGAAACGCTAGAATTACCCAATCCTGCTAGGGTAAAGTTAGATTAAGTTTAGCTGGAATATGGGAATAAGACGGGAAAAAAGAAAGCCAGCACAAAGGCTGGCTTATAAAGTTTTTCAGAAAGGTAATGTCTACAAGTTTAAACCACAGTCATTGGCAGGCATGTTATCAATCCAAGCTTTGATTAATTCAACACCTTCACTATGAATCTCGGAGCGCCCTAATTCAGGCATCATATTGCCACCTATGATATCCATGCGGTATAGCAAAAATGATTTATCGGCGTGACCAGGAATTACATCATAAGGATAGCCATCAGCACCAGATGCAACGGCTTTTTTACATACACCAAATGAACGTTGGTCTGTATCGTAATCACGATTAAATTCAAGTCGTAGGCCACTATCCCCTGCAGGGCCAGAGTAATTAGCTTCCGGGATAGTTAATTCAGAACGGTGACAGTGAGCGCAGTTAATATCCAAATAACTGCGGGCAGCTAAATCCAGCTCATTGGCTGTAAGATTTGGAATGCTGACACTATCATCAAAAATGGCAGCCGTATCAATGGTGCTTTTATCAGCAGGCGCGCCAGTTAAAATCCCAGCCTCCTCCCATTTAACAAGTTGGTTTTTCACTTCACCGCTACCATAATCGATATCCCAATTTAAATAGCGAGCTTTAGGGCCAATAGGTTTAAATATCGAAATACGGTTGTCGGAAGCGTCTTGAAGAATTGGGTTGATAGCATGACAGTTTGTACATTCGTTTTTGGTGGGAATACCGTAGTTGAAGTTTAACTCTTTCCCTTTGTGGTTGGTGCTAACTGGAATAGAGGCCCCATAGCTTAAGTATTGAGCGGTATCTTCACTTGACCAGTAATATGGAACAGCTTCCCAGCCATTGGTGCGATGGATCAATAGACGTGTCTCCATCGCATGTTCGGCGCCATCACGATCAGAAGTATCTTGTGGAACTGTGAACGTTTTAACCAGTACAGAGCCAACAGGAAAATCCATCACTTCGTGTTCAGAATAAGTGGCACTGCTGTTAGGTGGAACAAAAATAAAACGATATTTACTGGCATAGTCAGTAAATAATTGTGTATTCATATCATATGGGATACCAGGCGCGGCTGGCTCGCTAGTCGCATCAGCTGGATCCAAAAATAAATTATAATCAGAAAGGTTGTGGCAATTGGCTTCCAGTAAAGCGTCCCAATTTACTTCATCAGAAGCGGATGTACAGACACTAGGGTTATTACCGACAACAGTAATTTCTTTGTATTCAATATTCCATGGTGCAGCTGCATCATCACCAGAACCGCCGCAAGCACTTAACAGAGAACTTACAGCAATAACTGATGACCATGCTAGGGGTTTAAGGTGATTGAAAGGTTTCATTATTAATACCTTTTTATTTACTAAAACTGAATAAAAATTTAATGACTTTAATAAAGAGAAAGCTGCAGCGCAGCTTTCTCTATTTAGAGATTAAAGGTTACAAGAAGCTGTTGCTTCATCATCACCGCCAGTACCACAGCCGTATTTATTACCATTGATGGTAACGATAGATGGGTCTAAGCGAATAGGGGAGGTTGAACACTTCATTAGTGTTTGGCTATCAGAACCAATTTCTTCAACACGTAATGTTGGTGCAGGAGTTTGGCCATCAGCCGCAAAGTTTAGAGGGTCTCCACTTACTGGGTGAGTTTCAGTTGGGTCAGTGCCGTATACATACGCAATATTTAGGTCAAGACCAGCAGTAGTGTTTTGGTTTATGCTATTTTCAATACAGACGGTATCGTTATAAGCCGCAGGAGTAATGCCTAGGGCTGCAAAAGCACCTGTGTTCACAATTAACTCACCAACACCATCGTAAACCACGGCTGGATGGCTAACAGGCTGCATCACAAAGTTTTGCCCAGCAAGGTAAGCAAGAGACACATCACCTAAAAGTGAGGTTTCAGGGTTTATATCAGGGAAGGATGAATTGTTTTTGTATGCATTGTCATGGATATAAATGTTGTTGGTGATAGGGGTCCAGCCGTTCATCATAGTTGGAACATAACTGCCCTCGACTGTTGCGTCTGTGTATTTCTCCATCGTGTCATCAATTAAGAAATAACTGGTTAAAGCGATAGCCTGGCCATTGTTATCGTCAAATTGATTGTTGTACACCTCAACACCATCAGATGCCAAAATAAGCGCGCCAGTACCTTTTGGTACATAGCCAACAAAACCTGAACCCGCATTAGCAAGGTTGTTAGCATAGCTGTGGTTATTGAAAATTCGAATGTTACTGCCAAATGCTTTATCTAAACCATCTAGATCAAATACTAATAAACCACCCGTATTATCAAAAGCGACGTTTTCATATACATCAGCATTTGAGGAGTTTTCAATCTCGATACCAGCTACGTTATGTTCAGCTACGTTATGGCGCACAACAATGTTGCTGGTTTGGCCTACATAAATACCTGCATCGGAAGAGCCTTTAGAATAGCTATTTTCTACTAGTACATTTTGAGAGCCAACAGGGTATAAGCCGTAAATACCGTTATAGCCTTCTTCTTCAGCCTCTGGAGTTAAAGGGTTTTCCCAGATTGTGGAAACATAGTTAAAATGAACACCATTTGCTTGATCGACTTTAATGCCGTTTTTAGCAGCTTCATAAACGGAGAAGTCACGCAGTACAATATTGTTTGCACCACTAACTTTAATACCGTCATCAGCAGGTGAATCTATAAAGTCTAGTTTGGTTTGATCAATACCATACCCAACTAAAGTTAAGCCATTTTGTGCAGAGCTTACGGCAACATTTTTATTTACTTTAAAAGTACCTTTAGGTAACACGATTACCGCATCGGTAGCGGCATCATTGATTGTAGCCAGTAAAAGATCGGTAATATCGTCACCGTCCTCACCAGGTACAAGAGTAGCGTTGGCAGGAAATACATATCCAGAAGCGCTACATTCACCAGCATCAAAGCAGGTTTGATCCGAAATAGTTGTTAAATCTACGACAGATTGATTGCTATTGGCAGCCATAGATAATGAACGTTCAAAGGGCGCTGATGGTGCGCTTGTTTCATCATCACTATCTAAACAACCCATTAAGGCTGTGGCAGCGGTAACGGCTGCGGCTAATTTTGTTATTGTTGTTATTTTCATGTGTACCCTCATTTGCTACATGTGTAGTGCCATAAGAGTAAGAGCTGACTGTGAAAATGGGCATGTCAAATTTGGTCATACAAAAAAGAGTGTCCGTTTTTCACTCTTTATTTATAGGGAAGTGTCAGTGCTTTAACAAGGGCTATCAATTGAGATACACCCCGAAATATTAGGAGGGGTTATTTATAAAATTCGGTTTTTATTAATGGGGCGTGAGTGCCGTTAGCTTGATAGGTTTTACGATAAAAGCTTGGAGTATTACCAACCCACTTTTTAAAAGCATGGCGGAAATTAGTTACATCGCTAAAGCCAATTAAGTTTGAGATGTCTTCGATGGATATATCCGTATGGGTTAAATACTCAATAGAAAGCTGACAGCGTACTTTGTTTAAAATTTTCTGGTAAGAGGTGCCAATATTTGAGAGTTGGCGGCGCAAAGTGCGGGAACTCACGTTGAATGCGCTGGCTAACATTTCAATGTCTGGATAATCACCGGCACAGCTGATCAATATATGCTGGATTTCGTTAACCAATGAATCTTTTTGTTTGAGGCTGTTTATGAGTTCATTGCAGTAAGGTAAATACTGGTTTTGATCATCGGTCGCTTGCTGGGTTAAGTTGTGGCTGCGTTTTAAATCGTCGGTGTGTATGCCCCAGCTATTATGGTTGGCATTAAAGGTAACCTGACAACCAAATATTTTCTCGTAAGCTTCTCGATGAGAGTTGTCACTGGATGTTAAACACAAACTTGTAAAGTTTAAGTCTTGGCCAAACAGGCCACGTGCCACGTGTAGACGTGCGCTGGTAGATAGGGCTACAAAAAATGCAAGTGTGTCTTCGTCAATGTTTTGCACGTTATACAGTTTAGAAATTAAATTGTCGTTTTGTAACGTGGCGCTGCGCTTTAATAGGTTGCCTAGCAGGGAGTTGTATTTATCCGCTAGGTATAAAACATGCTCTAAGGTTTTGCTGGATGCCACTGCATAACCAAATACCCCAAGATCACTTACTTGATAGGTGCAGCCGATTTGAGCACCTGCTAAGGGGCCAAAACGATCTGAGCAGAATTTAAAAGCCGACAATACTTTGAACGCTGGAATAAAGTCTTCATCTAGTTGTTGTTGGTTGAGGCCAATGTGCTGCAATAGCTCATCGTAGGCCTCCGGGTGATGCTGGTTTAGGTAACGCAGAATATTACGCAGCTCAAACGATGGATACGGCTGATCCCCTAAGACAGATAGCGATACTTGAGTTTCATTATTAAGCGGCGTGATAGGGGGCATGTACTGTACTGCGTATTATTGTTTTTATGGTGCCCTCATACTAAGGGATGAATGTATGTTCGCAATGGCATTTTGGGCACGCAAGGTAGCGTTTCGTGCCAGTTGTCCGAAATTCACATAAAATGTGTGATAAACCTCTAATTTTACAGGTAACTGGTAATGCTTACTGAATGCCAGTAGAAGCTGTGGCCGATAAACGGATGCCCTAAAAGGTAAGCATGGTTATAATGCTGGCCATTAAATAGAGACAAAATAAGGCGTGATGCTATGACGTATCAGGATCGCTTTGCAGGTATTGCACGATTGTATGGGGCGGAGGCCCTGGAGACCTTCAAACACGCAAAAGTTGCGGTGGTAGGCATTGGTGGTGTGGGCTCGTGGGTAGCAGAAGCGTTGGCGCGCACTGGTTTTAACCATCTTTATTTGATTGATATGGATGATATTTGCATCAGTAATAGCAATCGCCAAGTGCACACATTAAAAGAGAGCGTGGGCCAGTTAAAGGTTGAGGCCATGGCTGCGCGCTTGCGTGCGATTAATCCAGACATTCAAGTTGAGCCGGTAATGGACTTTTTAACCAAGGACAATATCCCTCAATATTTAACCGGCATGGACTTTGTTATTGATGCCATTGATTCGGTTAAAGTGAAAGCGGCCATGATCGCATGGTGCAAGTACAATAAAGTGCCCATGATAATGACAGGAGCCGCTGGTGGACAGGTGGACCCTAGTAAGATCATGATTGGTGATTTAAACAAAACCTATAATGATCCGCTGGCCAAAAAAGTGCGCAGTACTTTGCGCCGTGAATATAATTTCTCTCGTAATGAAAAACGCAATTATGGTGTGCCGTGTGTGTATTCCATTGAACAGCTACGCTACCCACAAGCCGATGGCGCTGTGTGTTTGCAAAAAAACTTTAAAGACAGTGATGGCACCGTGAACTTAGATTGCTCTGGTGGTATGGGAGCTGCAACCATGGTGACCGCCACATTTGGTTTTATAGCTGCAGCCCGTGTGGCTGAAAAACTGGCCGAAAAGGGGTTAGCTAAAAACCCAAAGGCGCCTAAAGCTTAATGGCCATTCTTTATTCTAAAAAAACCGATGCTCATCACTATCAAGTGCGCAGTGCTGGGCAATCCATTCGCCTATACAGCAATGGTGTATTGCACAGTCAATATAATCCACGCCAACCCATTAACGGCGCCATTTGGGATTTATTATTGCTACCGGGCTTTTTATTAAATACTCCGCCAAAACGCATTCTTTTATTGGGGTTAGGTGGCGGTACGCTGGTGCATTTGATTCGTCAGTTTTTCCCTTTGGCTCATATGACGTGTATTGAATTAGACAAACAGCATATTGCCATTTCTAAAAAGTGGTTTAAGTTACCAAAGAAAAACGTGACGTTAATTGAAGGGGATGCGTATGAGTTTATGCGCACCACAACAAACAGTTTTGACTGGATTGTGGATGATGTGTTTCAGCATATAAATGGCGAACCTGAGCGTGGTACCGATATCGTCAGTTTGTGGCCGTTATATAAACGCTGTCTTAATGAGAACAGTTTGCTAAGTTTGAATGTGATTGGCTCACAGCAAAAAAGTCAGTTTAATGCAATTAAATCTAAATTTGATCTGGCCTATGAACTACGCCATCCGCTTTATAGTAATCAGATTTTGAATGCAATACATGGAGGCGGCATTCAGAAATTAAATAAAACGGAGTTTTTAGAAAAACTCTCGAAGTTTAAAGAGCTCAATCAGGGTTATAAAACCTGTAAACTGAATTATGAATTTAAAGTTTTAAAAACAAATCGCTAGATTAAACGTGTTGTTATGTTAGTTGTTTCGAAAGCTTTTAGGTGTGCTGCCACTCCAGCGCTTAAAGGCACGGCTAAAGGCACTCAAATCACTAAAACCTAGTGAAAATGCTATTTCCCCCAATGATAAATCCTTATCTTGTAATTGTTTGATGGCCGATGCGTAGCGCACCTCTTCTAACAAACTTTGATATGAAACATTTTCTGCTTTTAGTTTCCTGTACAGGGTTTGTCGGCTTGTGTGCAGTAATTCCGCAATATGATCCACATCGACTTTATCGGTTCCAATATTTTGTGAGATAAGTAACTTGACTTTATCTGAATATGTTTTTCGTGATAATTTTTTAAGTAAATTATTTGCATACTGTTTTGCAGCACTGCCGATGTAGTGATTACTTTGCGCGGGTTTTAATAATAGATATTCATTTTTAACCACTATTTCACAGTAGTTTTTATTGAAATTGATTGGGCAGTTAAATATTTTTTTATATTGTTTTAAATAACTGGGTTCTGAATGTTGAAAACTGACGGATTCCCATTGAATCTTCTTTCCGAACATGGCTCTTGAGCGATGCAAGAATAACGTCATGGTACGTTCCATATCGGGTATGCAGTAATATTCAGGGTCGATATGAATAAAGCGTAAAGCTGTACACTCATGGCCTTTTTCTATGGTTAATGAAATGGCTTCATTTACGATTGAAAAAAATCGGCTGTATTCATCAATTCCCTCAGAAAAACTTTCGCTGTTTAATACCACATGGCCTACTAAGCCAATTTTTGAATTATTTAATACTAATCCAAGTTCTAAACCCAATGCAGGTCTATTGGTTAGCTGTAAAGCTGTTTTCCACAGGCAGTGGTATTCTTTAAGCGATAAGCGACTATCCTGATGATCTAAGTGGCTTAAATTGATACCGGAATGTTTTGTTATGGCTGGCTGTTCAAATCCGTAGCTTTCTAATAATGAGATAAGCGCAAGGACGGAAGAGCTGCCGATACTGAGTGGGGAATGATTCAAGTATTACACCATCTTATGGGACGTATAAAATAGTCAAAATAGTATTTAATCCAATGGGCACTCTAGAGCATCCATAGGTATAGTCAAGGGGTGGATATTCCATTTTTAATAACTTATTTGTAATGACAGGAAAGCGCATCAAACAACTAGAATAGGTTGTTTGATGCTGTCTGGGCTGTTCTAAATATTAAGCTGGAACCATATCAGAGACTAACTCAAATACATCCTTAACGGTTTTAATTTGTTCCGCAATATTATCAGGGATCTCAAGCTCAAATTCTTCTTCAAATGCCATCACAAGTTCAACAGTATCGAGGGAGTCAGCCCCTAAATCACTTAAGAAATTTGCAGTATCCGTTACGGCTTCTGGTTCCACACCCAGTTGTTCACAGGTCACTTTAATAATGCGTTGTTTAATATCAGACATAATCTTATCTCTTATTAGTGTTATGGTTTTTGTTTTTAAAATTAATGATCAGCTTAAGCCTCGGCACATACCGTGACGGGTTTAATAACAAATAATAGATCACCGCGGTTAACTTGCTGATCCGTTACCCCTTTAATATGGGTGACTTGATATTTCTGATCGATGGGATAAACCTGGCTGTTTTTCTGATTGAAATTAGACAGGCTTACAGGGTGAAACATTTTCATGGCCTCTAATAGGCAAAGGGTTTGGTGAGCCTCTATTACATCACCTTCTTTAACATAGGAAGGTTGGTCAGGTGCTGAAGAGCGGTAGACAATTCCCGTTGATGGCGCGATGACTTTTAATTCATTTGATCCTTCTATTGCAATATCTGAAAGTACATCAAAATTCGATGGTTGCTGTTGTGAAGATAAATGAATATGTTTAAGGGACTCAGGGTCTCTCTCAATCAGTTCTTCTAAATACGATGTATCGTATTTTCCTGACTGAAAGACTTTATCAGATAGTATGGCCTGCAAAAGAGGAATATTTGTATCTATGCCTTCAATGATAATGCTCGAAATATAATCTTGCATATCTGTTATAGCTTGTTCGCGGGAGTCCGCATGCACAACAACTTGTGCAATGAGATTGTCATAATAAGGCGGTACGGATTTTCCACTATCAATAGCCACAATGTTGTGAATATTTTTAACCTCAGGAAATAGACACTTACTCACGACACCTGGTGTCGGCGTCACATTAATAATGCCTTTCTTAATGGATATGTTTTCAGCATTAATACGCACTTCTAAAGCGTAGCCGTTCTCTTTTATATTAAGCTTATCAATGGATTTACCCATGGATATGTTGAATTGTTGCTGCACAATATCAATATGGCTTACACGTTCAGTGACCGTATGTTCCACCTGTAGACGTGTATTCATTTCCATAAAATATAATTTATCGTTTTTCAAATCATAAATATATTCAACCGTTCCGGCACCAAAATAATCGCAAGCATTTGCCAGTTTGCACGCTGAGCTTTGAGCAATGCCTCGCTGATAATCGGATAGTAGGCAAGAGTCTGATTCCTCAATAATTTTTTGTTTGTTCCTTTGTACACTGCAATCTCTTAAACCCAGCACGCGAGTATTACCAATTCGGTCGCGTAATAGCTGTACCTCTATGTGTCTAAATTGAGTGACAAATCGTTCAAGGTAAATATCGCCAGACCCAAAACTGCTGCGTGCCTCGGCTTTGATCATATGAAAGTTTTCTTTTAAGTCTTCAGCTCGATGAATAACCACAATACCCTTACCACCACCGCCATGAGCCGCTTTTAATATAATTGGATAGCCAATGTCTTGTGCAATGCTCTGTGCGTGTTCAAAGTTTCGTAACAAACCATGACTACCAGGCACAACAGGCACACCTAGCTCAAGCGCCGTATGAATGGCTCGAGACTTATCTCCCATAGCTTCCATGCTCTCGAATGATGGGCCAATAAAATTTAACCCGTTATTGACACATTGATGTGCAAATTGACTGTTTTCAGATAAAAATCCAATACCAGGGTGTAAGGCTTGAGCACCATATAGCTCAGCAATGCGTAAGACGCTTTCACCATTTAAGTAGCTTTCATCTGAGGTATAGCCACCTAAACAAACAAGTTGATCGCCTTCCTTAAGGCTGTCCGCGGCAGCTGAGTCCATGTCTGGATCTGATTGCACTAATATCACATTCAACCCAAATTTATGTGCATCACGAATCAATTTAACGGCGGTACAGCCGCGAGCATGAATCAAAACGTTTTGATAATCTGTGAATGATTTTTTAATGTTGTATTTAGCAGCACTGTTTTTATTTTGAGCGTATTCTGTATTGTCCAGCCAGTTTGATATCACCTCTGTAACGCTTGTGTGGGCCACTGTAATACTGGCATCAATGTCTTGTAATCTTTCATCAACATCTTTTATCATTGGGTGTTTAACCAATCCCTTCATACTATTTGGTTTTGTTATCAAATAATTGGATAGGGTGGAGGTGACAGGTAAATATTCCGGTACCACGATCCGTCCTGCAAAAGGCATATTAGTACCGGAAAAATAATAACTATCAACCAATGGGTGAGTCATCAAGCTGGCTTGGGCGCCACCTGTGCAGTCACCATACCCAAATAAAATAATGGGTAAGCCAAGCTCGTTCACAAATCGATTTATTTGATCATTTACAACAGGCATAGAGAATAAAGCGGATGCACCTTCTTTGGTCTGCATGCCACCTGAGCATATAAAGCCAACAACCGGTAAGGCGTATTGACCGCAGTAGTTTAATAAGCGGCTAAATCGCTCAGCTGAAGACATATCAAATGCCCCTGCTTGAAAAGCATGGTTTGATACAAATAGCCCTACTTGTTCATTGTTACTCTCAGTTTTGAAGTGTGCGGTGCCGGTTAATATTCCAGACGCAGCACTTGATTGATTGAGTTGCTGTATAACGGACTCATCAAAACCAGGGAAGTTTTTTGGATTTTTTGTGATGATGCGATTATCTAATTCATGAAAATCACAAAAAATTGACTCAATTAATGCGCGTGGTGTAAATGAATTGGCCGGTTTTATATCATTTAATATAGATTGAATTCGGATGTCTTTAATGGCTTGGTTCAAACGATTCCAAAAATCTTTTCGTCGCCCTATGGATACAGGATTAAACTTTCCTGAAAACGATTTTTCGCCATGTTTGTGCTCGAACATTTCTATATATAAGCGTTCAAAAAAATGACTGGCGACTACAAAAATAACATCTGACATTCTAGGGTGTTGTGTTTGTTTCCATGTTTCAATAACCCGTAAGAAATGGCTGAATCCATTAGATACTTGAATGCTAAGCAGCCAGCAACCAAATTCATTTATCTCATGGTCTGTTTTAAGCCCAGTTAGCGCTAGCATGGATGTCATTAGGTCCATTGAAACACATTGATCTATACTAAATTGGGAAACAATGTCACTTATGTTAGCCAAAATAACTTCATATAAGCGGTCAAAAATAATCAGCTGCTTGGCATGATTAATCACGCGGGGTTTGAATCGTTCATCTAGAATGATATCTATTATTCGGATATCTTCAGTATTTATGGCCTTGCAATCATAGTTTTTATCTTGCTTATCTTTATTTATCTCTACTATAAGTTTAGCCAGATTGCTCTGGGAATCTTGCTGCCATAAATTAAATAAATAGAATGCTAATTCACTGGATAATTCATGGTGAGCCTTAATGACATTGTCTTTAGGGTCACCTAAAAATATTGAGGCTATGTATCCTCGTTCGTCTTTTTCATGCAGTTCTTTTTCACAGTATTTTTTCCATAGTTTAAGCAATGTATCTTCATAAATTAATTTATTGCTGCTATCTAACCATTCAGAAAATATAACGTCAGCGCTTTTAGGTGAGTTAATCGCGATTTTTGTTTTATTGTAAGATCCATTGCTATTGTTGATTTCTAATAGGGTAGACTGGGTTTTTAATCGTGACCTCAATTTTAAGCTTCTTAAGGCATTAAATGAATAGCCATAAATAGAATGATTACTTTTTATACGTAGATTGCTTAAGTCCTTGGTTTTTACGCTCTCTCTTTGAGAGATAAATTGCATGACTTCATCGTGATATAGAGAAGAAATAGATGGCATTTTTTTGATTAGATCAATGGCTCTATGATCAATTTCAGCCAGTGTTGTTTGAATAGCCTGTTTCACATTGTCGCAATTGTGCTGTTTGTTTAGAGGGTTATAATCAATGACACCATCAGTGACACCCTCTACAAAAAGTTCAGCTGACGATACGCCAATAATTTGTGCGCATGTTTGCCAGTCTAGTTTTTGTTTGCGCGCTATGGACGCCAAGCCCTTTGGCTGTATGGTGCTGAAAATACCATCGTCTACACACAGTAATGCGTTTGTAGTGGCTAATGGAATAGCCCCTCCCGAATAACCAATTCCCCAAATAATACCTATGGTGGGCACCTTTAAATTTGCCATTGTAGAGATTAATAATGAGATGCTGTGAGCTTGATTGTTTTTGTTGGATTGCGCTCCTGCTTCAGCACCAGGGGTATCTATGAATGTGACTATGGGTATGTTTCTGGCTTCGAATTTTTTTGCCCATTTTTCAGCCAGTAGATGTTGTTCTGGTTTCCATACGCCATTATTCACATATCTATTTTGAGCGATAATGCCTAAACGTATGTATTGCTCATTATTTTTAATCTCTATTTCAGCCAGATATAGCGGTCCTAGTGTTTCTTCAATAATGATTTGATCCGATAAATGATGAATGAACTTAATAATAGACAGGCGTTCAGTTGACTCTGCAGGGGATATAATTTGTGTTTGATATTCATTCCCTGACATTTCTTTTAAATCAGCAGAATATTGATTTAAAAAATGTGCGCTTAAAAATGCATTTTTAGACTCTTTTTCATTTTTTAGGTCGTCTGTTACTGACACTTCAGCGTAATCTGATAATGACTTAAAGGTAAGTAATTCATGGTGTTCTGGTAATAATGATGATTGTCGAGAAAACTCTTCTAATGCCAAAGATAAAGACACAGCAGGTTTTCGTTCATCACATGGACGCATTTCTATTACATTCATTATACCCCCTCCAAAATGTGATCTTCACAAACAGGTAGTGGCTTACTATTAACATGCTCGTCGTAATTTATATGCTCGAAACCAAAGCCGAATAGCTGTAAAAAATCATTTCTATAGCCATTGAAATCGGCTAGCTCATTAAGGTTTTGTGTATTGATAATCTGCCAGCGACGCTTTACTTCGTTTTGAATCGTATCCGCTAGCTCAAGATCATCTACTCGTAAACGTCCTTCATTATCAATTTGGCATGCATCACCATAAAGACCTGTTGTTATTAACCTTGCTACTTGCTCAATACAGTTTTCATGCACATTGTTTTCTTTCATTACTTTATAAAGCAGTGAAATATATAAGGGCATAACAGGAATGGCAGAGCTTGACTGAGTAACCATGGCTTTCAACACGCCAATATACGCACTTTTTTTCTGAGAACGATTAAGCTGTTTGTTAATTTCTAGCGCGGCACGGTCAAGGTCTTCTTTTGCTTTTCCGATGGTGGCGTCACCATAAATGGGTTTGGTCAATTCTTTACCAATATAGGTGTAGGCAATTGTTTTGCAGTTTTCAGCCAGTACGCCAGCATCGTCTAAGGCGTGCATCCATTGCTGCCAATCATCTCCCCCCATTACCTTTACTGTGGCGTCAATTTCGTTTTTTGTAGCCGCGTCTAATTGTATATCGGTTACCGTTTGTTTGTCGGTATTCAGTGTTTTTCCTTGAAAGCATTCGCCCACGGGTTTGAGCACTGAGCTATAGGTTTTATTTTCACGTTCCACAAACCGGCGGGGGGATGCAAGGCTGTAAACCACTAAGTCCACTTGTTTTAGAGTTTCTTTAATGAGTTTTATGGTGTCTTGTTTGGCACTGTCTTGGAAGGCATCCATATTTAAACTTTGTGCAATTAAACCTTGATCCTTGGCTTTTGATTCGAAACTTTTATTATTGTACCAGCCTGAACTTGCGGTTTTTTTCTCGGTTGGTTCTCGATCAAAATAAACCCCTAAGGTGTCTGCTTGGTAAGTAAAGGCTAATGCAATTCGAGAAGCCAGACCATAACCTGATGAACAGCCAATGATTAAAACTTTTTTAGGACGGTTGTTGGGCACCTTTTTATTGATGTTGCTAGTAATATGATCTATTTGATTGTTGACAAATTTTTCGCACCCCTGAGGGTGGGCATTGACACAAATAAAGCCTTTAATTTTTGGTTTGATAATCATTTTATGTCTTATGCCTATAGGATGCTTTGAGCAAATTATGTTGTTGACCTAAAAATAATAATCTGTTGATAGGATGTTTTCTTGACCGATTCATTCAATCGTTTGACATCTTGTATCAGCTATAAACGATTCGGTTTAAAGTAAAATATCACGCTGGCTTTCAATCCAGTTTGTTGAAGTCTCATATAGCTCACGTTTACTCAGATTGTTTGCCTCAATGGCTTTACCAATGCGTATGGTAATAACCCCAGAATGAATGGGAAAACGATTTGCCTTAATAAAACGCCCAGTATTGTGCGCAACTGGAATGATAGGGGCTTTTGTATGATGGGCTAGGGCAGCGCCGCCACGGTTAAATTTTACTTTTTCATTTTCTGCCACACGAGTGCCCTCTGGAAAGATAAGTACAGAGCGTTGATCAGAAATACGTTTAGCCCCTTCACGAATTAACTGTTTATATGCCTGTATTGGGTTTGATCTATCCACGGCTATTACCTGCATCTTTTTGGCTCCCCATGAAAAAAACGGAATCATTAATAATTCTTTTTTTAGAACGGTGCTTAAGGGGCCAAAAATTACCGGTAGAATAAATGTTTCAAGGCTGCTTTGGTGGTTACTCATTACGACCATTGCTTCATCTTTAATATTCTCTAATCCTTCAATCTTGTAATGAAGTCCGCAAATATACCGGCTGCATAACAATACAAATTTGTTATAAAAGGTAATTAAATATTGCAATCGCTCTGTTGTTATAAAGGGAGAAAGTAAAATCAAGATGGGTGAGAAACTCACAAGCCCAATTAAGCTAACGGCGTAAAATATTAAACTTCTAATAAAAGTAATCATGAGTATCAACATTACATGTACATGCCACCATTTACGTGTAATGTCTGCCCGGTTATATATCTAGCACCTTGGCTCGCTAAAAAAGAGACCGCTGCTGCGATATCGCTTACATCGCCTATAAAGCCAGCTGGAATATTCGAATGCATGTTTTCTCTGTCGTGATCACTTAATTGACGGGTCATATCTGTATCAATAAAACCTGGTGCAATGGAATTAATGGTGATATTACGGCTGGCCACTTCTTTGGCTAAGCTTTTACTCATGGCCTCAAGGCCTGCTTTTGCCGCACTGTAATTACACTGACCAGGGTTACCCATAGATGCTACTACTGAGCTAATATTTATGATGCGCCCTAGACGTTTTTTGATCATAGGTTTTAGCAGTTTTTGAGTAAGTAAAAAGGTGCCGGTTAGATTGGTATTGATAATATTTGACCATTGTTCAGGTTTCATGCGTAAGGCTAAATTATCATCGGTTTGTCCAGCGTTATTCACTAAAACGTCCACCACTAATTTAGTTTCAGCCAATGCAGATATAAACTGATCAATGCTTTCAGTACTGGATAAATTTAATTTTAGTGCGATTCCTTGTGCATTTTTTTCATTGAGTGTTTTGCTTATTTTTTCAAGCCCTGTATCACTTGTGGCAGTACCAATGACAAAATAATCATCATTGCAAAATTCACTTAAAATCCCTGCACCAATGCCTCGGCTGGCACCTGTAATTAAAACAACGTTTTGCTGATCGACTGATGTATTCATTTTTTGACTCTTTTATAGCAGAAGCCTTTCATGAAATTATTATCATAGAAAGGCTTCGATAGATGAGTGTAGGAGTATCATGCTTAGGCAGCGGATTCTCTGTAGCGTGCAAATACCAGTGATGCATTGGTGCCGCCGAAGCCAAAGCTATTACTCATGACAGCGTCCACTTGTGTGTCTAGCGTTTCAGATAAAATAGGCATATCTTTCGCGAGGCCTTGCTTAGTATTAAGGTTGGCATTGGCAGCAAGGAAGCCTTCTTTCATCATGATTAAACTGTAGATGGCTTCATGCACTCCAGCGGCCCCCAGGGAATGCCCACTTAATGATTTGGTGGAACTGATGTTCGGAATCTTATCGCCAAATACATTTTTAATGGCCTGTAATTCAATTAGATCCCCAACAGGAGTACTGGTGCCATGGGTATTCAGATATTGCACATTGCGATCAGCGGCTTGCTTTAATGCCATGCGCATACAGCGCTCAGCGCCTTCACCGGATGGTTGCACCATATCTTTACCATCTGACGTAGCGGCGTAACCCACCACTTCCCCATAAATATGCGCGCCACGGGCTAAGGCATGTTCTAGCTCTTCAACTACCACAACTCCTGCGCCACTGGCGATGACAAAGCCATCTCTATCCGTATCGTAAGGTCGTGATGCATGTTTAGGAGCATCGTTGTATTTACTGGAAAGCGCACCCATGGCGTCGAACTGCAGTGCTTGGGTCCAGTCTGCGTTGTCTGCGCCGCCGGCAAATACCATTTGTTGTTTGCCCAATTGAATTTGTTCTACAGCGGCACCAATGCAATGGGCGCTGGTGGCACAAGCTGAGGTCACTGAATAGTTAACGCCTTTAATACCAAATGCTGTGGCCAGTACAGATGAAACAGCGCTGCTCATACCGCGTGTAACACGGTAAGGTCCCACGCGTCGAACCCCCGCACGATGATAGGTTTCAACTGAGTCCACGATATCTTCAGAGGCGGTACCACCCGTACCCATGATCAGACCCGTCATATCATTTTTAACGATACTCTCTTCAAGGTTTGCATCTTCAATAGCTTGTTTCATGGCAAGGTAGGCAAAACCGGATGACTTTGTCATAAAACGATAAAGTTTACGGTCAATGATTTTTTCTGGATCGATTTTTACCTGTCCACTGATTTGTGAGCGTAAGGCTCTTTCTGCAAAAACTTCGTCTTTCTCAATGCCGCTTGCACCGTTTTTTAACGACTCTGTTACGGCTGCAACGGTATTGCCTAAACTGGAAACGATCCCAATGCCGGTAATGACTGCACGTTTCATATTTCAACCCCCAAATTAGTTAACGGAATACTGTCCAGTTTTTGGAATTAAGCCTGTCTTAATGTTTTTTGCGCTGTATATATGCACGCCGTCCACATACACGTCACCATCAGCAATACCTAGGGCAATGTCTTTTAAAATGACGCGTTTAATGTGCACATGAAAGGTGACTTTTTTTGAGGTTGGCAGTACTTCACCAAAAAACCGAACATCACCCACACCCAATGCTCGTCCTTTGCCTTGATAGCCCGACCACGCAAGGTGAAAGCCAAGTGCTTGCCATAGTGCATCTACCCCAAGGCAGCCTGGCATCACCGGGTCACCAGGAAAGTGGCATTTGAAAAACCATAAATCAGGATTGATATCATACTCAGCAATTAATTCGCCTTTGTTGTATCGGCCACCCATGGATGAAACATGGATGATGCGGTCAATCATGCGCATCTGCGCTTGTGGAAGTTGCATTTCTGGTGGGGTCTCGACATTGAACATGCCGTCCAGTTCAACTTGAGTATATTGGCCTTGCTGTAACATACTTTACTATCCCTTTAGCCATCAGTGACCATCAGTTTTAAGGCGTATTAATAGCCTGCTTTAAGAGCTCTCAATATAAGGTGTGTATCTGAAATTAGCTTGACCCAGCATTCCAAATATTTGACATCTGGTATCAGCTGGAATGAATGCTTGAAGGCTTAGAGGTTTTCTTTTTGATTGTTTGGAGCGAGTGGGGTTAATTCTGTTTTGCTGAAAGCAAAAAGCCCCTGCTGAATATGTCATTCAACAAGGGCTTTTGGTTTTTAGCTTAACGTTAGTGGGTGTTAAACCACAAATTGAAGTTCAAGTTTGCGCTGCATTAAATCAATATTTTTAACGCTGACTTTAACCGCTTGATCCAATAGATAAGTGGTGTCTTTACCCACATGGCGTAAATACGTTTTATCAAATTCGAACTTGGATTTTTTACGATTTATTTCCACAAATCCATCTACGCCTAAATCCGTGACTTGTACCACACAGCCAGCAGGATTGATTTGCACAATTACACCGTCAAACTCGGTTTGTTTTTGTGTTTCTAAGTGCTGAAGTTTAAGCCAGTGCTCACTTAAGTTTACCGCCCCGCGACCTTGTAGCAAGTTATCTTGCAAGGTGTTGATTAGCTCATCGCTGATTTCAGGCAGCTTAATGCCGCTCAAGTGCGCTTTGATAATACGGTGTATTACAAGATCCGAATATTTACGGATAGGAGATGTAAATGTGGTGTAACACTCAAATCCCATGCCGTAGTGAGCATCAGCAGTTGTGCTGAATTCACTGCGTGTTAAAAAGCGGCTGAATAAGGTTTTTAACGGTAATTCAGAGTCGCTTTTTTCTGCAAGTTTAATCAGCTGCGTATAACCCTTAGGTTCAGTGAAGTCACCGTCAAAGTCTAATGCTTGCTCTTTAATGATGGTTTTAATATCACCAATGCGCTCAGTTCTAAAGCCTGGGTGGTTGATGTAAATACCCGAGCCAATTTCTTGTAAGAAACGTGCGCAGCTTAGGTTAGCCGCTAGCATGGCTTCTTCTACTAATTTTTGTGCGCTGTTGCGATCTACTTTTGAGATGCTTTGCAGTTTGCCGCTGTCTGACATATTTAAATAATAATCAGGACGGTCTTCCATGACTAAGCAGTTAGCTTGGCGGAAAGCATTTAATGCTTGGGTCACATCATTTAAGTGGTTTACATGATCATGCAGGTCATTTGGTAAAGCGTCGGCTTTACCTGCAATAAAGTCACTTACTTGGTTGTAGCTTAGTTTTGCTTTTGACTTTATTAAGGCTTGTTTGAATTCGTAAGAATCAACGCCGCCTTCTTTGTTCACTTGCATGTCGCAAATGATGGCTAAACGATCTTTGCCTTCTAATAATGAACATAAGCCGTTAGATAATTCTTGCGGCAACATTGGCAAGCTGCGGCCAGGAAAATAAAGCGAGTTACCACGGCGAGCGGCTTCTTGATCAAGGTTGGTGTTCATGCCAAACCAGGCACTTGGATCTGCAATGGCAATGCTTAATAACCAGCCATTGTCGTTGGCTTGTGCGTATAGCGCATCATCCATATCGCGAGTGTGTTCGCTGTCGATGGTGACAAAAGGAATGTCGGTTAGGTCAGCGCGGCCTTTTGCTTTTTCTGGAATGCTGTCTTCAGCCAGCAAAGCAAGCTCGGAAGAGATGGTATCTAACCATTCGTGGCTACGAGCAAATTTTTCAATAGCATATTGACGTTCAAAACCAGAGTCGCCTAAGGTGCCAATGGCTTTAATGACTTTGGCTTGTGGTTTGCCACTTGGAAACGGGTGACGTGTTACTTCGCACAACAACCATTGGTCATCTTCGATGCCTTCACAAGTGGTAGGCGGTAAATATAACCAGTTGTTTAGGGACGGCATATCTGGGTCGGCAAACTGGGCTTTACCGCGTTTTTGGAAACGACCTGTAAATTGTTTGAAGTCAGAGTTGAGTAATTTTTCAACAAAGGCTTGAGTTTTGCCTTTGTCGTCTTCTTTGGTGGAGAAGCGAATGCTATCACCCGGGAAGACCTTGCCCATTTCATCAGGCGGTAAAAAATAAGATTGGCCGTCGTCGCAACGAACAAATCCAAAACGTCCCTGGCTGCCACGTACAATGCCGTCTTTTAGGGCTTCTTCTTGCTGGACCTGGATGTCGGATTTAAGGCTTTTTAATTGGGCTAAACTATCGGAATTAAGCATCTGGAATAAGGTTTTAAAAAAATATGCTCAATAGTAGCACTAGGTGAAGACGCTAAACAGTGCTAATCCAGAAGTGAGCTCGATTCTTTCCCCTTATGAACAGATTGGCATAACGCGCTGCAGATTAAGGGGGTGTAATCTCTATTTGTTGTAAAACCTGCAGGCCTGACAGGCTGTCGTCTAGAATGGTTTCAGCCCCATTGTCGTCCAGAAGAATGGTTTGCGGAATATTGCTTTGGCGGGTATTGGCGGTGAATACCACGTTGTTATTGCTTAAAACATGCACAGTTTCAAAGTCAGCAATCCAGTTGCCAAAATCAAAGTTAATAAACTCATAGCTGGCTTGATATTGAGTGGGGTCTAGGCTGGCCACGGAGAGCTCAAGGGCTTCGTTATAACCAATGCAATAGAGGTTTCCGGCAAAATACTGGCTTTTTCTAAGGCCTCTTGGGTCACCGCTGTTTAATCCTGGGATGGGCGGCATAGGGTTGAGCATTTGCACTTGCGGGTAATTGCTTGGAAATAAATGTCCGCTGTCACAACCACTGTTGATAAAAAACGGGAATGCATAATCATAACCTGCTATGGATGGGCTATTAAAAGGCAAACGAAGGCTGTTGATGCGTTTACTGTAAAATACGTGGGCGCGGCGCACCATGTTGCCGTTGCAGCTGAACTCCAGCTTGTTCATGCCATTGTCGGATATTTCATACACACTGCTTACGCCGTTTTCATCATCCTCCACAATAAAGCTGGTATTGGGGGCGTAGAATACTGTGCTTAAGCGTCCGGTCTCTTCTTCACAGTTTTCTTGAATGACGCGGTAGCTGTTGTCGCCACCATCTTGATTACGATAAATAATGATGCCGGAGCTGCTTACGATGAATTGGCCTAATCCAGGTCGATCGTCCTCAAATGAAATACGCTCTAATTCGTAACCCCCTACACCGCCCAGTGTCATTTTATAAATGGCGGTGGGTAACGGCAGGTCTTCTACTTCAACAATCGCAGGCTCGCTGGGGGTTTGATTGGGCCTTGGGTCTTGGCCGTTTACTAGTGGGTTGCCGTCTTCATCAAAGCTGCCACTGGTTGGGTTGGTATTTGTGGTCCCAGGGGTTTCATTGGTAGATAGTTCACCCGCGTTTGGATTGACGGTTTCTGTTGTGGGTGTTTCGGTTGTAGAAGTATCAGAGCCGCCAATGGAAACCGTGCCCACACACGTTGAGGTGGTATCAGTTGTACTGGTGTCTGCGGTTGTATCTGTGCTGTCTTCTGTTTCGCTAGTATCTTCTGTCTCAGTGCTATCTTCAGTGCTCGTATCATCTGCGGTGTCAGTGGTATCGTCCGTTTCTGTATCTTCATCTTCAATGGGGGCAGGGCAGGGTACGCCGCTATGGTGGTCAACGGGTTCTTGTAAAAATGGGTCCACGGTAAAATCGGCCCCTTGCATCATGTCTAGCGCTTCGTAATCAATGCTGATGATGTAGTGGTCTTCAGTGTCGTTCCATCTGGCATCAGGGGGGAAATAGTCACGGCCTAGTTTTGCGATGGAGCTGCGCCCTGAGTTACCAATGTCGTTTAAACCCACAGGGGCACTGACGGCAATGCCGGTTTTTAGGTCAATTAATAAATTGAAATAGTCGTTTTCTGTATCTGTATCAAAATTACGGTGGAATAAAGTCAGTAGAATGTAGTTTTCATCCAGCACCATAATGTCCAAAGGAATGACCGTTTCTTTGTCGGTAAAACTGAGGTTGCCTAATAAATCAAACTCAAGCCCTTCGTCATCTAAAAACAAAACGGGGGTGATGCTGTTATCGGCATTTAATTGATAAAGGTATTGGCTTTCTTGCAAGCTGGCGGCTGAGGCGGGATCCACATCAATGGGTTGCTTGGCAATAAACAGCCCAACGTAATCAGTGCTTAAAATAAGACGAGCAACAGGGCTTGGAGGCAAGTTAGGAATGTTAAGTGCCGCAGGGGCAACACTGCCACCACCGCCTCCACCACCGCAGCCAAACAATAGGCTGCTGATAAGACTCATTAGGCTAAACATAACAAAGGTGCGTATCATGGAAACTACTACCGTACCGACTATAAAATGTGTATCGGCCGTCTTGGTTTTTTTTACAGGGCGGTTCATTAAATATCGAGCGAAATTATTATGCAGGACCAACAGTTAGACAGATACAGCCGTCATATTCTATTACCGCAATTGGACTACGACGGCCAAGAAGCCATAGTGAACAGCCGCGTATTGGTGCTGGGCGCTGGGGGCTTAGGTTCAAGTGCCATTATGTATTTGGCCGTTTCAGGTGTGGGGCATTTAAGTATTTTGGACCCAGATCATGTGGAGCTAAGTAATTTACAGCGCCAAATTGCACACACAGAAAACCGCGTGGGCTTGAATAAAGCACTATCAGCAAAAGAGCAAGTATTGGCGGTGAACAGCACCTTAGATGTAGAAGCCATTGATGGGCTTTTGGATGAAAACGCGTTGCTGGAAAAAATTCAAAGCATGGATGTGGTTTTAGATTGCACCGATAACAGCAAGAGCCGGAAGTTGCATAACCGATTGTGTGTGCAAGCGGGCAAGCCTTTGGTTAGCGCGGCGGCCATTCGCTTTGAAGGGCAGATGATGGTCATCGACCCAAAACAAATGAATAAACCCTGCTATGAGTGTGTCTACCCGGATGTAAATGAAGGGGAGATGACGTGCAGTGAGTCAGGTATTTTTGCGCCGGTGGTGGGGTTGATGGGCATTCACCAAGCACTAGAAGCCCTTAAAATTATTGGGGGCATTGGAGAGAGCCTAGCAGGCAAGCTTATGAGCTTTGACGGCCTAACAGGGACTTGGCGGCACTTTAATGTGGCACAACAAAAAAACTGCCCAATCTGCGGGCAAGAAAATTAGAAAATAATCGCAATCAGAAAAAATTCTTATCTAGACTATTGAAGTGCGTAATGGATATGGTAAAACAGGGCCCATTATTGAACTGTTTACTGAACGGTTATGCATCTTGCTTTTACAGATGCTTTAAGCTGGCCGTCAGATAGAAAAAGACCTGGAGAAAATGTTATGTCCCTACAAGATTTGATCGATAATAACCGTAAATGGGCTAATGACATTAGCGAAAAAGATCCTGAGTTTTTCCCAACACTGGCCAAACAACAAGACCCTGATTACCTGTGGATCGGCTGCAGTGATAGCCGCGTACCGGCCAACGAAATAGTAGGCTTAATGCCAGGTGAATTATTTGTTCACCGTAACGTGGCCAACATGGTTGTGCATACCGATATGAACTTATTGTCTGTATTGCAATACGCGGTAGAAGTTTTAAAAGTGAAACACATCATTGTATGTGGTCACTATGGTTGCGGTGGTGTGAAAGCCTCCATGGAACACCAAAAACTGGGTTTGATTGATAACTGGTTATTAGAAATTCGCGACCTGTATCATGGTAAACAAGACATGTTTAAAGGCTTGCAATCAGAAACTGAAAAAGTGGATTTATTGTGCGAACTGAACGTTGTGCGTCAGGTGCATAACCTTTGTCATACCAGCATCGTGCAAGATGCGTGGGCAGGCGGTCAAAAGGTAGCGGTACACGGTTGGATCTACGGCTTGAAAGACGGCAAGGTAAACAACCTAAACGTGACAGTAAATACGCCAGAGCAATTGAGTGAGTTCTATCGTTTGGATATTGAAAAATAGTCTGAGCTTTAACTCAATAAAAAAGCAGAGCGCGAAAGTCCTCTGCTTTTTTTGTGTCCGTTTTTTGATACAAAAAAACCACAATGTGGAAACATTGTGGTTTTTGTTTTTAAAGTAATTAAAAGTAAGCTTAATCAAAGCGCTTACTTTACGACGTTATTTATAATGTGCTTTTCGACGGCCAAATAAACCTGCCGCTAATAACAGCATTAACCATAATTGCATGGCGCTGCCACCTTCATCTGGCGCAGTAGGTGTTTGCGTTTCCACAATACTTAAGCTGATGCTTTGATCACTGCTTAGGCCTGCTTCGTCATTAACCGTTACGGTAATGCTGTAGTTACCGGCTACAAAATTTGCAGGGTCAAAACTCAACAGGGTACCAGTTGGAGCGTTTAACGACAGGCTACCTAGGTTCCAATCTAAGCTGTGTGTATCGTTTCCATTGCCATCCGTTATCAAAGCTCTCACGGTAACTAGTCCGCCGTCTTTAGTTATGTTTGCCACCTCAACACCGTTTTGTTCAATGATTAATTGAAGCGTAGGGGTAAGGTTTTCATACGTTACGGTTAACTCATGCTGCATGTGATCTTCATCGACAGAATAGAAATTTTCTTCAATGTTCTCATCAACAACGGCACCCACTAAATTAAGTAATAGCAGTTCATTATTCTCCGTTTGTTCATCTTCAATGACAGGAATACGCAGCGTTCCTGCTTTATTAGGAGATGATGCATTATCGCCTTGCTCAATGATGATTTGATGCGCAGCTGAGATATCAAAATCTTCATGAAGATCGTCTTGATTGACCTCACTTAATTGATCTATTGCGACTGCAATTACCACAGGATAAGTGGGAGATGTACCAGTTAACTGGACTTCAATCGTGGCTTCGCTCGCTTCTCCTATTATGGATGTATCTTTCACAAATCGAATACGAGGGTAGACCTTCACATTTTGAATCATGGAATTACTGCGATTTCCCGCATCATCAATAGCGGTCCAAACAATGTTTAGATCACCAGCTGGTAAAAGCAGTTGATTATTATCATCTAAGTTAAGCAGTTGACCATTCAGCGCGGCTTCATAGTAAAGGTATTCATCAACAGCATCGGTGGCCGTAAACTGTGCAATAAATGCTGCATCAATGGTGACCTGTGCATTGTAACCATTTTCAGTGGTAACGCTGATAGATGCATCAGGGGCAATTGCAATTAATGTTGGCGCACCGTTATCTTCACCAATGTTTGGATCAACGTTATCGCCTACACCGTCATTGTCATTGTCGGTATCGACAACATCACCAATGCCATCACCATCAGTATCTGATTGCTCGTTGGCATCCGTTGGGAACGCGTCAAACTCATCTGCGATAGAATCGTTATCGTCATCTAAGTCTTCAAACATACCGCTTGCTAAACATATGCTGTCGCAAGTATTCGGTCTGCCGTCACCGTCAGTATCGGTTAGGTTGCCAATGGAATATAACGGGTACGCATCATCAAGGTCGTTAATGCCATCATTATCATCATCAAGGTCAGCATTCAGGCCTAATGACTCACATTCGGCATTACACTCATCAGGTGCACCGTCGTTATCTGTATCAGTTAGGTTTGCAATGGCGATTAATGGGAAAGCATCGTTAACATCTAGGATGCCATCATTATCATCATCGCTATCTGAGTTCATACCTAATTGGAAGCATGCAGGGTTGCAAGTGTCTGGAGCACCGTCTTCGTCGGTGTCCAAATAGCCACTAATATGTACAAGTGGATAGGCATCGCCAGTATCAGGGATACCGTCGTTGTCATCATCCGTGTCGGCTGCCATACCACTTGAAATACAGGTGGCATCACAAACATTAGGTGCGCCGTCGTTATCGGTATCGGTTAAACCGGTTACTGACACAAGTGGGTAAGCATCGTTCACATCAAGCACTAGATCATTATCGTCATCTAGGTCTTCAGTGTAACCATCCGCTAAACAGTCAGCGCCGCAGGTATTTGGTAGACCATCGTTATCGGTATCAACAAAAGTCCAGCTGGTAATGATTGAGATTGCCGCTTGTGTGCTGGCGGTTAGATTACCAAAGCCGCTGTCAGTAACGATCACCGAAATATTATAGTTGCCTTGAGTAGCAGCAGGGTTAAATGTCAATGTACTTTCAGTTGGAGTCGTAACAGGTAAGCTGCCAACATCCCAAGCGTAGCTATGGGTATCACTGCCATTGCTGTCGGTTACCACAGCCGTCAAAGTTACTAATCCGCCGTTGCGCGATACGTTTGTTACCTCAATGCCGTTTTGCTCAAGTTTAAATTGAACGGTTGGCGCAAGGTTTTGATGAGTAATGGTTAGTGCGTGCTGGTTATGGGTGGCGTATAAAGCAAACAAGCTTTCTTCATCGCCATCATTGGCTGCGCTAAGCACATTAACTTTCAACAGTTCATCATTTTCAGTTTGATTATCTTCAATCACAGGAATACTGAAGCTGGCTTCACGATTTGGCGCGGCCGGATCATCACCTTCAATAATGCTAACTTGATGAGTACGAGAGATATCAAACGTCGCATTTAAATCGTCTTGATCTGCTTCACTCGTGCCATCAATGTTTAGATTAACCAGCACAGGATAAACAGGGGAGTCACCGGTTAGGCGAACCACCACTTGCGCGTCACTGGCTTCACCCGTAATTGACGTTAGAGTATCAAAGCGCACTTGTGGGTAGACGTTAACGATCTGTTCAACGGCAACACTGCGATTACCTGCATCATCAATGGCCACCCATTGAATAACCTGGCGACCAGCAGGAATAAACATGATGTCATCTTGGTTAATCTCTAAAACCGTACCATCTAGGCTGGCTTCAAGTATTAGCTCGTCATCAACAACATCCGTTGCTACAATTTGCGCTAAGAAAGCAGCATCAGCAAGAAACTCAACAGAGTAACCATTGGATGTTGTCACAGCCATTGAACTTTCATCTGGCACAGAGCTAATAACAGGCAAGCCATTATCTGGGCCTAATTCAGGGTCGCTTAGGTCATCAACGCCGTCGTTATCGTCATCTAGGTCAGCGATGTCACCAGTGCCATCGTTATCAAAGTCAGACTGTTCGCTGGCATCAAACGGGAATGCGTCGTACTCGTCGGTTGTGCCGTCATTGTCATCGTCCATATCCTCAAACATGAATAATGCTAAGCAAGCTGCATCGCATTCATCTGGTGCTCCATCGCCGTCGTTATCGGCAAGTCCGCCAAGAGAGATCAGTGGGTATAGATCGTCAAGGTCAGCAACACCGTCGTTGTCGTCATCAAGGTCTGTTGTCATTCCTAATGCAAGACAATTGGCGTCACATTCATTAGGGATACCGTCACCGTCGGTGTCGGTTAGGCCATTAAGAGAGGTTAGTGGGTAGGCGTCTTCGCCATCCGTTACACCGTCGTTATCGTCATCGTTATCGGCAAGCATTCCAAGGGCTAGGCAATCTGAATCGCATAGGTTAGGGCGCCCATCATTATCAGTATCGGTTAAACCCCCAATGGCAATTAATGGGAAGCCATCAACATCATCAGCTAAACCGTCATTATCGTCATCAGTATCGGCCGTCATCCCTAGGGCAAGGCAATCGGCGTTACATAGATCAGGGCGACCATCATTATCTGTATCGGTTAGACCTCCAAGAGATATTAGCGGGAAAGCATCATCAAGATCGATCACGCCATCATTGTCATCATCGTTATCGGCGATGTTATCCGTGCCATCATTATCAGTATCTAATGGGTAAGTATCAACATCATCAGTCAAGCCATCGTTGTCATCATCGTTGTCGGCTAGCATACCTAGAGATAAACAACTGGCGTCACATTCGTCAGGTGAGCCGTCGCTGTCCGTGTCAGTACGGCCATCTAAAGAGATTAGGGGGAAGGCATCATAAAGGTCAGCTACACCGTCATTATCATCATCAAGGTCAGCATTCATGCCTAGTGCAATACAGTCAGAATCACACTCATCAGGTGCACCATCATTGTCTGTATCGGTTAGTCCATCTAGAGCCACTAATGGGTAAGTATCAGAGCCGTCATTGATGCCATCATTATCGGTATCTGAATCACGAGGAAGTGTGCCGTAAGTGTTGATTTCGTCACCATCACTTAGGCCGTCGTAATCTGAATCGGCACGATAAGGATAAGTATTGTGTATGTTTACTTCATCACCGTCACTCAAGCCATCTCCATCGGTATCAGTAACAGATGGGTCTGTATTGTATTGGCGCTCACGAGTGTTGGTTAGACCGTCACTATCAAAGTCATCATTAGCATCGTCTACAAGAGGGTTTAATCCGTATTGAACTTCCCAATTATCAAGCATACCGTCCGAGTCTGTATCGGCTAAAAGTGGGTTAGTGCCGTGTTCAGCTTCTTCAATATCCGTTAGTCCGTCATTATCGTCATCTTCATCGACCGCGTTTTCTAACCCGTCGTTATCAGTGTCGGTACTGGTAGGGTCGGAGCCGCGAGTAAATTCATCGATGTTTGTGATGCTATCTGAATCACTGTCTAGTGATGCATCATCTAATAGTGGGTCAAGTCCATACTGAACTTCCCAGCCATCGGTCATGCCATCTTCATCGGAATCGGCGATGAAAGGGTCTGTGTTATGAGTATTTAGTTCGTCATAATCATTCAAACCATCTCGGTCGGTATCAGCTAATGCGGGATTAGTACGATGAATAAAAAACTCATCAGCATCAGTTAGGCCATCGCCGTCGGTATCACTGATACTCGGGTCAGTACGGTTGATGGCTTCTTGTAAATTAATCAGCCCATCCCCATCTAAATCTAGCAAGGCATCAGCAGGGTCGTTAATATCAAGGCCATATAGGGTTTCAAAAGTATCAGACATACCATCCGAATCTGTATCCGTGAATGACAGTAACTCTTGACCTGCAAAATTAAGCAGATTTATTGGATAGGTATCTTTAAAAACATCCCTAGGGTAAGTTCTACCGTAATAATCCAATGGAATTGAAGAGTAAATCATATGCCCAGCGCCATACGGGTACGAAAATGTAATAGGGTTACCTGTACTTGCTTGTGTTAGATAAGTTATTGCCCCTGCTGGTAGTGTGTAGGGCAGTATATAACCATGAGCTGTACCATGATCCATGGAACTGTCATCTATGATTCCAGCAGGCCCATTATAAAAACCAGCTCCAGTCATTTCACCTATCGATAAATCACTAATATCCGTTTTACGTACAAAAGTACCGGGTGAGCCAGGTAGAATACTTGCGGCGCCTGTTACATATCTATCATGAAATATGACAATCCCACCTTGATCAATAAAGTCAAAAATACGCTCTTTATTTTGGGTGTAACTCGAAGAGTAGTATGAGTTGCTAGGATTAAAGATGAACAGCATATCGTATAGAGAAAGATTTATAGTGGATAAGTCAGTAACGCTTTCTGCTTGATAACCAGCGGCTTCAATCATGTCACCATACTCAGATTGACCGCTACTAGAGGATAGATCAAAGTGACCTACAAGCCCTGTTCTAACTTTTTCGGCAGGTGCGGTAGGAATAGATGCTGCGTCTGAAGGGTCGCTTTCATGATTGAACTCTTGGTAATTGGTAAAGCCATCACCATCACTATCTTCACGGTCATCCTGAACTAATGGATCAAAGGCATAAGTAATTTCCCAGCCATCTGGCATACCATCATTATCGCTGTCATTACCTGCAGGGTTAGTGCCGTGAATATTTACTTCATCGGCATCACTTAAACCATCAGCATCGCTATCAGTTAGTGTTGGATTGGTGCCTAATTCAAACTCACGTAAATTGGATAGTGTGTCCGTATCAACATCACCTGCAGCGTCATCCAGTAATGGGTCTAAAGCAAATTCAACTTCCCAGCCGTCGCTCATGCCATCACTGTCTGAATCTGCAAGGGCAGGATTGGTATTGTGGGTGTTAATTTCCGCACCATCGTTCAAACCATCTTCATCAGAGTCAGTCATAAGCGGGTCAGTGTGGTATGTATTGACTTCAGGGCCGTCATTTAAACCGTCATTGTCTGTATCTGAATCTCGGGGAAGGGTGTTGTGAATATTGATTTCATCGCTATCACTTAAACCATCGTAATCTGAGTCGGCGCGGGTGGGGATTGTGTTGTGAACATTAACTTCATCGCCGTCGCTTAGGCCATCTTCATCAGTGTCTACAAGTGTTGGGTTTGAGCCTCGCTCGCGTTCACGCAAATTAGTTAGGCCGTCACTATCAAGGTCACCTGATGCATCATTTGAAATCGGGTCTAGTCCATATTGCACTTCCCAATTATCCAGCATGCCATCTAAGTCGGAGTCTATTGATAGTGGATTGGTGCCAAGTTCCGCCTCTTCTATGTCGGTTAAGCCGTCATTGTCATCATCTTCATCAACAGCGTTTTCTAATCCGTCATTGTCTGTATCGGTACTGGAGGGATCAGATCCACGAGTAAATTCATCAATATTGGAAATGGTGTCAGAATCGTCATCCAATAAAGCATCATCTATAAGGGGGTTAAGTCCATACTGAACTTCCCAGTCATCAGGCATGCCGTCGGAATCTGAGTCTGTTAGTAGTGGGTTAGTGCCGAATTCGGCTTCCTCTGTATCTGTAAGACCATCGTTATCGTCATCTTCATCGATTGCATTATTAAAACCATCTCGGTCTGTATCTGCGACTACTGGGTCTGAGCCATATTGATATTCCGCTAAGTTTGTTAATAAGTCACCGTCGGAATCTGCAAGGGAGTCATCAGCGGAAGCGTCAAGTGAAAAGTGGTTCTCGAAGCTATCAGGCATGCCATCGCCATCGGTATCAGTGCTTAAATCCGTATCTGTTAAACTAATTTGTAAAACATAATCACTGGATGTAGGCACCGGGTTGTCAACGTACTTACTAACTTTTAGAAAGTACGTTCCAGTGGAGTCAAAGTTATAGGTAAGGTATGAGTCATGGTTGTGTACGCTGCCGCCAGCCCCGTCAGAGGTAGAGGAGTCATCATCACTGGTTAATATTGTACCGGCTTGATCCATTAGTCGAATATAGGTATCAACAGATCCGCCAGAATCCCTTCCATAATCAATATCAAAAATACCGTAGCTACCAGCAGTGGCCACAGTAAATTGATAATAATCGTATGTATCATTACCAGTAGCGCTAATACTCACATGGGGAATAAACGTGGCGTGTTTAATATCGGCAGAGGCTGATGTATCGAATGATGCATCGATGATTTGCGCACTGGCAATATCATCATTTGGTTCCACTTTATCTAGGGCCGCAGCGTAGCTTAGTGTGGGAATTGCAGCGCACCCTACTGCCAGCGCTAAGCGCTGAAAGTAGGGCGGTTTTTTTCTTACTATCATTGAAATCCTTTTCTGATAAATATCAGCCTGGCAGTTTATAATTTTTATAGTTAACAAAATAATTCAAAGCACTATGAATCCATTTTAAATTTGGTAAATGCTTTAAAAGTAGTTGCGCGCGATTCTATTGGTGGAATCAAAGCTTGGCTGTAAGTCATGGATTATTTTTTAAATAATGTGATTGAATCGTTACAAAATAATGTTGTTTTTATTGGGTTTTATTTAAAGTCTAAATCTATTTTATTAGGGTTGTTTATATCTAAATCAAACTCATGCTTTTGTTGGTATTGAAGGGTTTTGTGTGAATTTTAATTCATGTTTTTACATGCGGTTACAAAATAGAGTAATGCTGTGCGCTAGTGTCAGCAGGAGTCTTTACTAGAATATGAAGGGTGTAATAACACTGTTGCAAAACTTTCTCTGGTTTAATTGTGATGAATCCCATTCAATAGAGGTATATGAATAAATTGAGCATTTAGTATGAGTAATGTAAAAAACCTCAAAATCGATATTGTCAGTGATGTGGTGTGCCCTTGGTGTGCCATTGGGTACGCCAACTTAAACAGCGCACTGCAGCAGAGCCCTGATCTTACGGCGAACATTGATTGGCACCCGTTCCAGCTGAACCCGTATATGGGAAAAGAAGGGCAGGACATTAATGAGCACCTTGAAGAAAAATACGGCTTAACGGCTGAGCAGTTAAAAGCCAATAAACAGACCATTGTCGATCGTGGTGCGGAATGTGGTGTGGACTTTAAATTTGAGCAGCGTGCTCGAATATACAATACGTTAGATTGCCATATTCTTTTGCATTACGCCGCTGAAAAAGGCAAACAAACAGAGTTGAAACTAGCTTTGTTTAAAGCGTATTTCACTGATGGGAAAGACGTGAGTGATCAAGCGGTTATATTAAATACCATTGAAGAAGTAGGTTTAAATAAAGCGGACGCGCAAGCGGCCCTTAATAATGAAGAATACAAAAAGCTAGTATTAGAAGAAGAGAATCAATTTAAACAGATGGGTATTAGCTCTGTTCCGTCATTTATTATTAATGATAAATATTTAATCAGTGGTGGCCAGCCGGTTGAGAGTTTCAAACAAGCTTTGGTCGATATTGCTGAAAAAGAAAGTGCTTAATCGACAGTATCCATGGTTAACTTCCAAAAAACGGCAAGCATTTTTAATGCTTGCCGTTTTTTATTACCTCCGTTTTTTCGGTGCTTATTTCTATTTTAGTGTTTCTAGGCTTTATCTAATTGATTTAGAAAACCGATTATTGAATCTATGGTTTGCCCGCTGCGAATAATACGGTTGTGGCCTAAGGACTCACTCATGTGTAGCGCATTGGGGTTAAGCTGTTGCTGAACTTGCTCGGCTACTACGTGGGAGACTTGATCGTCGTTTTTATCGTAAAAGAAAATCGTGGGTGAAGGGTTTTCATATTGGTTTAAACACAGACGCTGGCGGGTGCCCTCACCAAAATGGTTTTCGATTTTATTTTTTAATACGGAAGTGATGCCATCATTGATGCCCATATAGCTTGCGGTAATTTTTATTACATAATCTAGGCTCCACGGTGTGGCCACCATGATCACAGGCAGTGGTTTTAAACCTTCTTGCAATGCATAAGTAATGGCCAGCCCTGCCACAGAATGCCCCACAATGGCGTGCAGGTTTTTTGCTTCATAGTGTGTGGCCAGTTTGCAAATCACCTCTGCCATTTCCACTAAATTAGTTTCTTTACCTTGCGCTTGACCATGGGCTGGCGCGTCAAAACTAATGAAAGTAAAACCTTGCTGTACTAAGGCTTCCCCCATTTGGCGGAACTGCCCAGCGTGCCCCGCCCAGCCGTGTGCGGCTAAAACTATTGGGCCTTCTCCCCAAGCATAAACAGGCACATTTAATCCTTTGTGTTTAAAGTCGTGACGCTGGGCTTGATTCAACCAAGCTTTATCTTTATCACTGATTTTTGGGCCTATGGGTTTAAACCATAATTGGTTTAAGTAGCTACCTGCTAGCTGGTTAGAAAATAACGAAACAGTGCTCACCACTTTACCAATGACTCGATAAGGCAACGGCGCTTTTGTATGTGCCATATGGTCTACGACCACTTGATCCCAGTTAATGCTATTCATGATTGCCTCCTATTCTTGTGGCAAGGTGTGTTTGCTTTCAGTTTCTTCGGCGCTTTCTTCATCCGTGTGTAACAGTGCGGGCAATACTAATAGATCCACAATTAAAGCCAGTAAAACCGTGATGGCGGCCATGAGGCCCATGTCGGCATTGCGAGCAAAACCGGACATGCTTAATACCGCAAAGCCAATCACCAAAGCTAATGTGGTAATGGTTAAAGCAATGCCCACGGTTTTAAAACTTTGCTCTAAGGCTTGTGAATTATTCATGCCCAATTGCTCACGGGCGTATTGGTATTTAGAAAGAAAGTGCACAGTGTCATCCACTATGATGCCTAGCGTCAGCACCACTACGATGGCGAAGGACATGCCGATTTCACCGTTAACTAATGTCCATACACCAAGGCCTAAACAGATGGGCAGGATGTTGGGAATTAAACTGATCAAACCTAATTTAAAGGAACGTAGCGCCCACATTAAAATGATGGCAATGAGAATAAAGGCGGCTAGGGTGCCTTCCACCATGCTGTTAATGGCGCGCTGTACTATGTGGGTGAACATTAAAGAGGTACTGGCCCCTTCTGCGTGATATCTATCTTGATGGGGTTGCCACCAGTTCAGCACTTTTTTATCAAAGTCCATGATTTCAGTGGCGGACATGTCATCCAAACGCACCATGATGCGAGTGGCGCTTTTATTATGGTTAAGCTGATTATTCAAATCTAAACCATAGGGCAGAGACATTTCGTACAGCAATAAATATTGCGCCGCTAATTCTGCATTGGTAGGCAAGGTGTATTTTAATAAATCGTCACCGTGCATATTTTGATTTAAGCGTTTAAAGGTATCGGTAATGCTGGTCACATGGCGCACATAAGGTTGGAAGCGCAACCAGTTAGCAAACTCTTCTAAGGTTTGCAGCATATGCGGGTCGGCCACGGCATTATCTTTTCCGCTTAAGGCACTGACAGAATATTCAATTGAATAAATGCCGCTGATGTTTTCTGAAAAATAATCACTGTTGCGACGAAATTCAAAACGCTCATCAAACTGCTCCACGTATTTTTCATTTAATTGATTTTGCGGAATTAACCATAAGCTGGCTGCTAACAAACCGGCCGAGATAATTAAAATACTCAAGCGGTTGCTGGCCACCCAGGTGTTTAACTGCATAAAGCGGTTTTGATAAAGGCGGGCTTTGCGTTGTCTTACTGGCAACAGGGTTAACGCGGCAGGCAAAGTAAATAGACAAAATACAAATGCTAATACCACGGCCATGGCAACCAAGTTGCCTAAGTCTCGGTATGGCGGCACGTCATTAAAGTTCATGGATAAAAAGCCCACCAGAGTGGTGATGCTGGTAATGAAAATGGGTTTGGCATTCATTTCAATGCTGCGTTTTAACGCCTGCTTTTTATCAAGAGGGATTTGCCAATGCTGATAAAAGGTTTCCACCACATGAACCAAGTGAGCCATGACCAAGGCCATAATAATGGTGGGGGAGATGGCGGTAATTGTGGTCAGGGGTTTTCCAGTTGCGGCAAATAGCCCCATGGCACTGATAACCGTCATAATAATTAATGTAAAACTTAACAATGTGCTCCAAGCGGAACGGGTCAGAACGGCCACTAAAACCATGACCACCAATAACATCAGAGGTGTTAAGGTTTTAATGTCGGCGCGACTGGCTTCACCATAGGTGTAGCTGAGCATGGTTAAGCCAATGGGCTGAATGATTACTTGAGGGTGTTTAGATTGCAGTTCTTCAATGGTGCCTTTTGCAAACTCAATGAGTTGTGTGATTTCTTTTGGGCTTTTATTGGGTAAGTTAAACGTGGCCGCCACTGCAGTGGCTTGCTCTTTGCGGGCTTGTAAAAAATCCAATAACAATGGCTCGCTTAAGGAAACCCCTTTAACAAAATCCATTTGGGATTGGCTTAGCTGAGCCCCTTCTTCGTATAAATTTTCCACCACCAGCTCATCCCCATCTGCTTGGGTATGTTGGTAGTTACTAATGGAATCTACGCGGTTCACATAGGGCAGTTGCCAGGCCTGCTCGGTTAACGCCTCTACTGCGGCTAGAACCTCTGGTTGGAAAACCGTGCCGGATTTTGGGATCACCATAAACACCAGATTGTCAGTATTGGTGTAGGCCTCCTTCATCTTGTTATAGGCTTGTAGCTGAGGATTATCAGCCCCAAAAAAATACTCATAGTTGATGCTGAAGCGCAGCTGACCCAACCCTTGAGCACAGGCTGCCACCAGCAAGACACTGAGCAGTAAGACTTTCCATGGATGGGTTACCACTGTGTGGGCTATTCGATGTTTCATGATCACTCTCCTTAATGCCGCCATTCATGAATCTTTTCATGGTCCTTTAGCTTACGAGGCTAATAGAGCGATAAAGAGTGTCTTTTTTGACATTTAATGTGCTAAATAAGACTTTATGATGTTTGTTATCTATCTTATTCAGCAATATTTAGGCTATATTGGATATTAAGTAAGCGGGCATTAGACGAACAAATAGGAGGGCTCCAGTATGCTCACATTTGCCATGATCATCACAAATCGCTGCATGGGCAGTGGCATCTTTTCGGTATTGGATGTGATTACCGCGGCTAACTATTTACATGAGCAGCGTACTGGGGAAAAGCTATTAGAGATGAAGCTCATTGGCTTAAAAGAATATGCGTATGCCTATAACGGCCAGCGCATTGGGCCCTTATTACCTGTGAGCCATATTGAGCAGCCAGATGTGGTGATATTGCCAGGCATGGTGGAAGCCGTGATGGACAGTGACAATATGCGTAAACACCTAGATAAGTACCGTTCTATTTACCCCATCTTAGAAGACTGGCACAAGCATGGCACAGTAATGGCCGCCAGTTGCAGTGGTAATTTTTTCTTGGCCGATACCGGCATCAGTAAAGGTCGGACCATAACCTGCCATTGGGCCTCAGAGCAGGCGGCGAAAGAGCTATTTCCACAGCAAGACATTAACCCAAAAGAAATGCTGTTGGACTATGGGGATATGATCAGCATGGGCGGCGCCAGTGCCATTAGTCAGTTGGTGTTAAGTTTGATTGAACGCTTTGCCGGGCGGGCGCTTGCCAATTATTGCGCCAAAATTATGCTCATTGAACCTGAGCGTGCACTGCAAGGTGCTTATAGTATGTTTAACCCAAATAAACGCCATGGAGATGAGCTAGTACTGAATGTTCAGCAATGGTTAGAAGCTGAATACGCGAATTCTATTAGTGCGCAACAAGCGGCAGAAAAATGGAATATGTCGGAGCGTCAATTAAGCCGACGCTTTAAACAAGGTACCGATGAAACCATTAATAGTTATTTGCAAAAGCTACGCTTGGAGCACGTGAAGCGTGGTCTGGAGCTTTCTAAAAAGCAGGCCAATATTTTAATTTGGGAATCGGGTTATGAGGATGTGAGTTCGTTTAGACGTTTGTTTAAACGAGAAACCGGTATGACCATGAAGGCCTACCGGCTGCGATTTGGTTTGGATCAAACCCCCAAAGCGCAATTGGCTTAGGGGTTTATAAATACATGGCAATGCTAACAAAGTGGCAGCTGGCGCCGGCTAATACGAACAGGTGCCAGAAGTCATGGAAATCAAATTTGCTATGCAGGTTTGGCCATTTAGTGGCGTACACAACCGCGCCCACACTGTAACAAATGCCGCCGTAAAGCAGCCAATCAATGGCCCCTTGGGATAAGTTTTGGCTCAGGGGTTCATAGACAAATAAACTGATCCAACCCATGGCCAAATATAGAACGGTACTAAACCAGCGCGGCGCGTGTAACCAGAATATCTTTTTCAAAATGCCCAGGGCAGCAATGCCCCAAACCACTGAAAACATGATCCAAGCCAGATCACCCTCTAAGCCAATAAGGCAAAACGGGGTATAAGAGCCTGCGATCATAACGTAGATGGCCATGTGGTCCACTCGTTTAAGGGCGCGTATGCCGCTCTCGCTGATCTCCATTAAATGGTAAACCGCACTGGAGCCAAACATTAAAAACATGCTGATACCAAACACTAAGTAGCTGGCCAGATAGGTGCCAAATTGCTGCTCAGGTAGATTGCTGAGCATATAAGGCAATGCGGCCGCGATGGCCAGTAATGCCCCTAGTAAGTGACTTAAGCCGGAAAAAGGCTCTCTTAAATGTTTAAACATGGCTACTCCTGTTCGGTAAACACTTGTTCGCTGAGATTTCAGGCATTAAATCTTTAAATGCTTGTTGAGTCAAGCAATATTCAGGTAGGCTTGGCCCATTATGGCGATGCCTTTATTAAGACAATAAGTGCGTATGACACAGCAACAATCAGCAGATAACAAGCTACCTATGGCCATTAGCGCATGCATTTTGGCAGGTGGTCAAAGCTTACGCATGGGGCAGGATAAGGGCCTTATGGCCTATGAGCACCCAATACACCATAACACTCAATTAATGGCCAAACACGTGGCCATTGCCATGAATGCCTGTGCCCAAACCTTTATTAACAGCAATCAAAATATCCCTCAGTATCAAGCCATGGGCTATGAGGTGGTGGGGGATCTAGAGATTGAAGGTATTCCAGAGCGATCAGGGCCGCTATTAGGCTTATTAACAGGGCTGCATCACGCTAAGCATGATTGGGTATTGTTTAGCCCGTGTGACAGTCCGTTGATTCCCGAAGATTACGCTTCTCGATTAGCCGCTGCCTTGCAAAATGCTGAGGCAAAACATAATGCTTATGTGGTTCACGACGGTAAACGTCGTCAAAACTTACATGTGCTGCTTAATAAACGCCTTGAAACATCCTTACAAGAATACCTTATGAGCGGGCAGCGCAAAGCCCACGTTTGGTTGGATTCAATTAATGCTCAAAATGTGGATTTTACCGATGAGGTACAGGGCTTTAAGAACTTAAACAGCCCGAAGGATTTGTAAATTAGCTGGGGTTACTTACTGGAAGTAACCACGTAGCGAGCGCATGCTGTCTTGGTCAGCTTTGATTCTTAGTTTCAAATACACACCTTGTGCACTGTAACCCGCATCATCAAAGTCCGAGTCACTAAAGCCTGCAAAGTTATATCCCACACTTACCCATGTATTTTGCTTTGGAGTATAGCCAAGGCTAAAACCAGCACTGTGTCGACTGTCTTTTAATTCATAATCGAACAAACGCTGAGCGTGTAGACCCCAATCCCATTTAGGCTTGAAGTAACGACGTACTTGCACACCCATTAGGTCAATGATACCGGAATAACTAATATCATCGATGGTCTCATCAACGTATTTTAAACCGTACTGAGCGCTTAATTGGGTTTTACTCCAGCGCATATTAATGTGGGTGTTATTAACTAATCGGCAGCTGGTTATGCTCGAAGTAATGGAATCAACACTTGTGCTAACTTCTTCTTCGATATATTTGCTTTGGTTTAACCAAGCTAAGCCAAGTGCAAGCGGGCGAAGACCAATATCAAATTCTATCTGCTTGAATTCAGTACGTGCAGTATCTGAGTCATCTAATCTGAACTCACCATTAAGACCAAAAGCAAAACCTAATCCGATTGGTCGATAAATACCGCTTTGCGCGTTCCATTTTTCGTTGGCGTCGCTTTCTCTGTATTCCACTCGGTTTGTCCACTGCCAAGTAGGGCTGCGATAACCCCAGCCGGTGTTAATTGCGTAGAAGTCATCACTGGTTTGCGCAAAGTTAATAACAGAGTCATCGGCTTGTTCTAATACGCTGTTTTCTAAGTTTTGGCTTTGATCGTAACCAAAACTAATCTGCCAATTTTCGTCTAGGTTTATTTCTTGATTCACGCCGTGTACTGCAAATAAGCGATTGCCGTCTTTACTTTGTTGTTGCTCAACACTGTTACTTACCTGCATGCCTTGCCATGGTGTTGCACGCAGACCTGCAATACTTCTTTGTGGTGCGTTGCTTTCAAACCCTGTTTCGTGAACCGCAAATAGTGTCACTTCATCAGAGATTCTAAAGTCGCTGCCTAAGCGGAATAGGTCGTAAATATCGTCGTTTTGTTTAAGGTTCAATTCTACGTCGGCATTTAATAACCAGCGTCCGTTCATTAACGTATAGGAATGTCCCGCTAATACCTGTTGGATCGATTGGCTGTCACCTGTGGCGGTTTTATTTTCACTGATGCGTCCGCCTAAGTGGTAACGTCCTAGGTCGTATTCATTATTGAATTTTACTTCAGCCATAGATAATCGCTGATCATTACCAAGTTGGTTTTGATCGCTGATTAAGGCATTAAAGTATTGCTGGGATGTAATGTAATAAGAACCTTCAACGCCTAGCTTCTCAGTGCTGCCTTCACTGTTATTAAGTTGGTCTAAACCAAAGCCTGCTTGTTCGGTACGAATATACGCTTTGGTTTGTAGTTGCTCACCACGGTAATCAAGACTCACATAGTTGGCGTTGGCTGTTGTTTTAGTGCCGCTATTATTTTGTTCTGTAATGGCACTTTCAGCTGTGATTTCTAATTGATCACTTAGCTGTAAACGCATATCCACGCTGTTAAGGGTTTTACTGTCTGTGCCCAGTTCTTCGCTGATCACCGTTGAGCCCACTTCTAAATTTTTATCTAAAACGTGTACGGCCGCACGACCACCAAAAGTGATGTCGTTTGCGCTATCGTCTTGAGTTTCATAGCGAGCAATAATATATCTTGGGTTTAAGTTTTCATCAGTGCTTTGCACCGGTGATTTAAAGAATAGGGAGCCATCAATGTAATCAATGCTGTAATCGCTATCTTTACTTAATTCAACTTCGCTTAAGATCACTTCACTTCTGAAACGGTCTCTTACCTGCAAGCTAATGGTTTCGCTGTTGCTAATAATGTCGTTATTAGAAAGTTGGTATAAACCAGATGTGCCATCACCACGTATTTCATCACGAGCAAAGCGCTGAGCAGATTCGGTTACAAATGCGTTAAAGCTAACAAGGTCGCCTTGGAATACAGATTGAATCCCGTGGAACTTACGTAAATACGTGCTTAGCTCCGTTTTATTTAAGTCTGTGCTGTAATCACCAAAGACTGTGTAAAAGCGCTCTTTTTCAATACGTAAATACAGTTTGCCTTCCATAGACGCATCAAGTTTTTGCGTGCTGTTATCGCCATATAAGGTGTAATACTTGTTTGGATCTAGTAGCTTTTCAAACGGGGTTGTTGTGCCCTTGCTGCTATCGTAGGCAGCGGTTAATAGCCAGTCGCCTAAAATTTGCCCTTTAGCAAACAGTGCTAAGCGGCCATCTGTATAAAAGCCATCTTCTTGATCGTGTGCTTTGGCATTTTGAACATGACCACTAATGTTTTGATAGCCGATGGTACCTTCACCCAGTGCGATCAACATCCAGTCGCGGGCTTGAGGTTTTAGCCACACGCGAACTTCTTCCTCTTGGCCATTGGCAAGTGGGAAGCGAATAACCGCTTCACCTGCTTGTGTGGTTGGCTCTAATGTAATGTAGGCAATACCATCGTTACTGATTTCATAGTTTGGCTTAAATTCATTACGGTTAATTTGAGCTTTGTTTTTATTTGGGTCCAACGCTTTATAAGGGCTGTCTATGGTGTATTCACCTTGCAAGCCATTACGTACAGGGTAGTTATCTTTATCAAATAATTTCACAGCAATTACAGGCGCGATAACACCATCGGCCACGGCTTTGGTTTCATCTTTTACAAGCTCTACTCGAGTAGGGGAGCCGGCATAATGAAGTTGAAACTCTTTACGGTTAATGATGTTGTCGTCTTCATCAACCAAGGATGCAACAAATACGTTATTGCCTTCTTTAATATCCACACCGCTCCATTGGCTAACAGCCGATTTATTAGCGGCATACTTTTCACGTTTTGCAAAATTCAAAGCACTAACAGGTGAACCATTTAAGCTAAGGCGAATGCGCTGATTCATTGGGTGTTTAATGGCAACTTTAGTGGACGGAATATTTGGTAAAAATCCTTCACTTGGCCACAACCATTCAAACGTATTATCGCTTTGCGCTAAATAGGCTTTATCAAATTCAGGCATGCTAATGGTATTGCGAATTGGACCAGAAGCCGTGGCTTCAATCGGGAAGTCAAAACCCCCAGGGGCCACACCAGTGGTTGCTACCATTTGGTTACCACTATCAGCTTGAGCGATGCTCATGCCGTTTTTAGCGGATAGAATATTCACTTCTACACGGCGGTTTTGAGCACGTAGATTTAGGTTGTCGTTGTTTGCAATTGGCTTTTTAGAACCGTGACCTGCAATGCTCACTTGCGCAGGTGTTAGTTCTAACTCTTTCATTAAATAATTCGCCGCACTGCGAGCGCGAGCCAGTGATAGCTCATAGTTGTCTTTAAATATATGACGGCTACGGCGAGCAATAGGCACGTTATCCGTGTGGCCAGCCACTTCTATTTGTAAGTCACTTAATCCTTTCAATGTATCAATAACTTGAGCCATTGATTGTTTATCCGCAGCACTTAGCTCTTCACTGAATGAACCAAATTTAGGGGCTTCTTTTGGTTTATGCACCTGGTTATTAGCAGGGACAATGGCCAGTAATGCAGATGTCAATGCAATAGGTGTGCGCTGATTGTTTTGGCTAGGTGAATTAAACATGGCCACAGACCGAGTGGTCAGTTCACCCGGTTTAGCATCTTTACCAATATACGCTTCAAACTCTAAAACATGCTGCCAGTCTTTACCTGGATCGTTTAGAGAGAACAGCAAAGTTTGAGCATCATATTTTTTAGGCTCATTAATGGAAACACCGTCCATTATTGCTGAGTTAGATTTGTAGCTTACGCCTTCAGGTAGCATGACTAAGCTGCGTAATCCCTTCAGGATTACTTCACTGCCATTAAGTACTAAGCGGTAGAGCACTTTTTGTGAAACAGGGCTATCTGCAGCCATGGTTTCACGTTCAGTTTGTGTAATAGGAGCCAATCGACTGCTTAAGCGTTGAATCACTTCACCTTTGCTTGGTGGCTTAAGCTTTACCACAAAGTCTGTGCGCCACATGGTGCCAGGTTCTAGATCGACAAACTGGCTGTATTCTCGTCCTGCATGCAAACCATAGTTATCACAGGCAACAAGGTCTAAATATTTTGGCAGGGTTTCAGTATCAAGTTGTACAACATGTGTGCCTGGGTTCTGGCCTTCAATGTGCCACAGACCATCTTCATCGGTTACAACGTAAGTGCCGTTTTCTAAATAAATACGTGCACCGGCAATGCCTTCTTGTTCTACATTGCCTTCACAATCACCTATGTATACACGGCCGAATAAACGGCTTTTTTCACCGAATAAGTCTTCATTAATTTCAACATCGGCAGTTGCGGTATTACTGGTAAGCACACCTTCGCCAATAATGTCTTCTTGGTCTTCTATCCATGTGGTATTGGTGGCTTTACCCACTGTTGTATTCACACCGACTCGTACTACGTAGCGTAAATTTAATACTTCATCAGGAGCAATGTTGATAAAGGTAAAAGTTAAGTCACGACCATCACTGCTTATTACTGGGTCTGTAATTTTTACGCCGTCAACGCTGGCACTGCCTGCTGCATAACGTAAACCTTGTGGCAGGGTATCTTTAAGCGCAACGTTAGTGCCGGGGATTTCTGTGTTTTGTAATTTGATGTTATAGCCAATGAGTTCACCCACACCAGCTTGTGATTTATTGGCGGTTTTTGTTAGCAGAACGCTGTTGTCTTTAGGGTCAAGCGGCACATCCATTCTAAAGGTAATGCCTGAATTGAATACCTGTGCTCGGCTGCCTTCTTCATCGAAATTGAATGGCCCTTGTGGAATGTCAGAAAGGGATTTTTCATTAGGAACAGGGTAATCGTGATAGGCGCTTTCGCCAATTTTAACGATGTACTCGCCACCATTTAAAACAGGGAATGCAAAGCCGCCATACGGGAAAGTGTAGGTATAAACATTACTGTCAGAACCAACTACCGAAACATTGCCACCAGTTGTTACAGTATTTGGGAACACACCGCCTTCGTCGCTTAATATTTCAGCCGGAGTTAGGCCATCCGCCTCGAAAAGTGACACTGTAATACCATTGATATACTCGCCTGTATCTGCGTTAACTACATAACTACTTGGGTCAAATAAAGCACCAGCACGCACAAGGTCCAAACTATCAAATTGATCTTGATAGCTGGCTTGAATACTGGAGTCACTATTAACCGACAGTGCGCAGTTGTGTTTAACAGCTGGGTTGTTAGAGCTGTCTACCGTTTGAATATAACCGGTAAACAAACCTGTACTGGCGGCGGTTTCGGTTAATTGAATGGTCTCTTGGTCGGTACCGTTTTCACTTAAAATGGTAACAATAATTTTTTCTACTTGGGTTGGGTCTCGATTCTGATCCAAATCTTCAAGGTGCACAAAAATCGCATCGCCCACTTTAAAATAATCATCACTGTTTAATGTCAAAGTGCTTGGAAGCGTTAAGGTTTGACCTTGATAATTTTTAGGCACAGCTTGCGGTGTAAGATTTGCACCGGATGAATCACTTGCGCACTGCCCTTGGTTTACCACAAAGTCACCCGATAGCGCTTTGCCATTTGAACTGGAGCGAGTCGTTACACCTGAACTAGAGTTTGTGCTGGTGGTATTAAATGAAGCGCCACCAGAGCTGCTAACTGTTTGGGAAAAACTTTTTGAACTTGTAGATAAAGTTGAAGGGTTATCAGCCGCTTCTTTTGCTTTTGCCGCTGCATATTGCCCAGAAAAATCGATGCTGTTGTGCATAAGTGTAATAACAGCAGGGGTACCGGAACCTGAATCACTGCGAGCGGTGATAAACGCTTCGCTGTCTTGTGATTGGTAATTATTACCGCGGAACTGATAATTTACATACGCGGTATTATTAACCACCGTATTGTCCGGTGTGGCGGCATTGACAGATGAAAAGCCAAAGAGGCTAGACGTCAAGGCAACGACAAAAACACCGCTCTTCTTAATAAAAGAAGCAGTGTTTTTGGCTTTGCCTCGACCCAAGGCGCAAGATGCGCTTTGGGTGAGAGCCGCACAGCTAGGCTGTGCGTATTTTTTAAGACTTAGAATCACTAAGGCTTATTCCACGATCGCTGTGAAGGTGATTGTGATATCACCATTTGCATCGAAAGCGGCAATATTAAGATCAAGCAGTGATGTGGTGGATGAATCTGTAGGAACAGAAACGCCTGTGCCTGGAGTTGAAGCTACATTAGCCAATGAGTCATCTAAAACGCCAGGAATGGCGTTAACATCTTCAGTAAAGATGACGTCTGTCGCATTCACAGTACTTTCGTTTTTAGTGTACAGGGTGTATTCAACCAAGGCACCAGGTATTGCTTTAGGTGTGTAGTCAGCAGGTAGATCAGCTGTTAAGCATGGAGTTTGTGTGCCGACTGTATAGTTAGCATCTTCAAAGTTTGCACTAGTGCTTATATTGCAAATTGGATCGTTAATTACTTTTACAGAAAGTAGTGGTCCAGTGTTACCACTGCCATCAGTAAAAGAGGCTGTTTCAATAGTCGTCGTTGTGCCGGCAGAAATAATACCGTTGAATATAACGCTATCAACACTTGCATCTTCAGCGAATACAATAAGCTCTTTGCTTGTTAGATTCGGAGTCGGGCCCGTAGTGTCGTTTTTATCAGTTGCAACATCTGCTGTTAATGGTGTGGCACCAGTTGCATCAGTAGTTGCTGTTGCGGTTGCAAGAATATTAAAGCTATTACCATTCTCTATTGTTGTATCAACACCGTGAGTTAGTGGGAATGTGAATGTAGCTGTGTATTCAATTGTGGCATCGGGATCGATAGTCACAACTCCGGTAGTTAATGATGACGTACCTGTACCACCGGTTCTCAAATACGTAACAGCTGGAAGTGTTATATTGCCAGTGTCACTTACGTTTAATACTTGGTTGCTTAGGCCTAGTTTAAAAAATTGAGATTTGTTACCGGAGTTAGTTAGAGTGTATGCATAAGTAACACTAGCACCAGGGATGATTGTTGAAGTACCAGTATTATCATCTAGCTCCATATCAACTTTGTTATCAACTTTGAATGCAGCACTAGAATCAACAGCTGCTTGGTCAATAGTGCTTACTTTATAGTTTAAAGTAACAGTATTTGTGATATCTGTACCGGCAACAGTGCCAGCAGCAAATGCTTGGCCGCTTAAGCCAAAGCTAGCGCCCATTACAAGCGCAGTTAGGGTTTTATTTAGTTTCATAGGTTTCTCCTTTGAAATCCTTTTTCACTTTTGTTTTTAAAGTTTGTTTTACGTTTTTAATTCGTGTGTTTAATTGCCTAAACGATACAGCGGCTTAGGCAACCCCATAGTGTGTTATTTCACTTGCACCACGTATTGCACACTGCCGTCTTTACCTGCTGGTAAAGCCGAGCTAAATGCCCAACGCACGTGGGTGTAATCTTTATCTGTAGCAGGGCGTTTCTTCCCGTTTACTTCAATAAAAAGTTGATCAGGTTTGGCGAATTGTGTGCCGCCATCCACTGAGAAAGAAATATTACTGTTAGCGCCTCGTGCACTGTCAGCCACATAAACTGTGTTTTCAGGAATTGGGTTGTTTAACACAATATTGTCAGCGGGCTTTTCACCTTTATTATTAAAACTAATGCGATAGCCAACTTTGTCGCCAGGTACGATGTTATCGGCAGCAATCCATTCGATTTTGCTGGTGCCATTTTCTTTTTGGGTTTCAACCACTTTGAACATATCTGTTTTAAGTTCTACCTGAGCAAAAGCAAAGGTAGGGAGTAAACATAAAATTGCTAAGATTTTTTTCATAAATATTACCTATTGAATAACCGTGGTGAATTGAATAGCGATGGCTGGGTCGCCAGCATCGATATTGCCAAGATCAACAGTGATGGTATTAGTGTTGGCATCATAACTGGTGCCGTCGCTATCCGCTGCAGATGCTGTTTCAGGATTACCATCAACGGTAATGGTACCGCTGATACCATCTTTTAATTGCAGCTGTGCTGGAAGTGGGTCACTTACAACAATGTTATTTGCAGTGCCTGTACCGGTTACTGTGACAGTTAATGTGTAGTCAACGTCAGCACCTGGAACTGATTTATTGCCATCAGCGCCTAAGTTATCTCGCGTAGCTGAAATGACTTTTGCAATAGTCACATCAATGTCGCTTACAACAAATGTTGAAGTGACAGAGGCGATGGCCACTGCGTTTACGGCATCTGTGCCTGAATCGCCACTGCCTGCTACAACGGCGCCAGCATTCGGGTTATTTTGACCGTCTGCTACAAAGGTTGCGGATACCGCTGAAACATTCAAGTTAGCAAGGGCTGCATCGGCCAGTGAACTAGGAATATTGGAGGTTACCCAAATGGTTAGCTCAGCATCGGCTGCAATAGCGGGAGGATTCGCGTTATCATATAAGGTATCAACGGCTGTATCTAAAATGCCGTCGCCATCATCAATATAAAAACTGCCCAGAGTCACATCAAAGTCATCACCTGAATCTTGAGAGACGACAATCTTAAAACCTTCACTGCCGTTACCGTCGTTTTTAATTTTAAATTTCATGGCCGCGTTGGTTTCAGGCGAGCTTACGCTAATGTTACCGGCATCTAATTTAGCCACGGTACCTTTGACTAACTCCTGCACTGTAAATGTTACTGTGCTTGAGCTAGCGGTAACCGTACCCGCGCCGGCATCATATGAAACAGTGGCTTGGTTAGATATGGGTGCACCGGCACCTGTACCCGCACCATAAGCATAAGAAGCGGACAGCAAAAGCCCGCTTATTATACTTGTTAGTTTTTTGAGCTTGCTCATTTAGTAGGCTCCCTATTATTTAAGTCGAATTTGATAATCAAAAGTAAACTCTGGTTCAAACGTTATGTTTTTATCAGAGGCGTTTAAGTTTCCAATGGGTGCAATACGAATAAAGCGCACGCTATCGTCGTAACCATCTCCAGTGTCTGTTGGCGCATAGGTGAAATCGCTGCCATCTTGAGAAAACTGAATGTGGTCTGTTAAATCATCAATGCTTGTAAAATCGTAAGTTAGGCCGCTTTCATTGGGTGTTACACCGTCTGTAAAACAAACAGGGCCAAGGCCACTGCCATTGCCACGGTTAGGGCAGGTAACATCGTCAATATATAGTTCAGCGTCTAACGGTATTTCATCTTGTAAAACCACTGAGCCATCATCAGCGTAACCGCGACCATTGTTGATTGCGGTTATGGAATACTTTAACTCAGCCCCGGGAATGGCTTTAGGTTTTGTAGAGGGGCTGGCTGCACCATTAATAGGGTCACTTAGCACGTTAATGCTTTTATTAAGGGTGATGTTTGGTTGGAATGGTAATACTTTAAATGTATTTATTGCCGTGTGAGTGACTTGCTCGGCGCCTGTCTCTAAACCCTCAAAGCCTTCTATACTTATGTTCCATGTGCCAATGCTTTCACCGGTTTCTAATAAGGTGATTTTTTTTTCATAAACCTTACTGTTAGTAGTAAAGTCATCTGCTGTTGTATCTACTTGGCTCATGCTATTTGTATCTGGGCTGAAGTCGTATGCGGTGCCATCCGCTTTTGTAATATCAATTTCAGCTGCTGTTATGTCGAAGGCCCCAAATGGGTCAGAAATCAGAGCACGAATGAATAAGCTTGTATCTGGCTGATTAGCCGTTAATAAATTGCCATCACCGCTGCCTGTAGCATCGCCATAAGTGGCGTCCCATACGGTAATACTGTCCACATTAATAACGGTTGCCGCATTTAAGTTTATTTTGCTGTAAGTATCATCGCTTGCATCAGGGTTGATGTTATGAACATCGATCTGGCTATATTGGTTAGCGTTATTATTTTGTGACTGGTTATAAATGTTTAATTTAATTGAGCTACCTGACGGAATGATAGTGTCATTGGCTAGGTTTAAATTAAACTCAAGTGGGTATTGTGTGTTGATGCGATAATTACCGTAAGCAGTAGTTGTGCTAGCAAGAGTAATGTCACCGCCACCAACGTTATCATTGTAAATTAAATCAATATCAAAACGTGTTCTGACACCGCCTGTGCGATAACCAGTGATTACAAAATCAAAACCAATATCCCCAGCGCTCAGCTCCAAGTCGGATTGTAAATTAGTGTCTATTACCCAGTTGAATGTATCCCCATGGCGGAAATTTCTAATGGTGTCCGCAGTGGGTGGAATACGAGAAAGCGATGTATTACTTAGGTAGAGAGGCTTGTTACCAGAAGCCGCCGGTGGTGGGTTCAGCACGCTTATAGTCGGTGCAACTAGTGTCCATAAATCGGAGCCAATACTTAGCTCTACATTGAAATCGAAATCTGTGCCGTCAACGGTTGTTGGGTCCATAACAAACTCAAATTCTAATATAGGTGTTTCACTGCCTGAAACGCTAATATTTTGAATATCAATGAATGATGATGAATTATCCGTGCCAGTGTGTGCATCTATCACACTAAAACTATCAATAAAGCTCGGAATAGCCAGAGTAGCCTGCAAAGTAGATATGTCAGAGTCGTATAAATCATCCAATGTTACTTGAACGGTTATGGTGTCACCTGATTCCAAAAAGCCGCCATTTTTATCAATGACTTCAACGCTTGAAGGAGTTAAGTCAGGTTTAATAACGGTGACGGTAATATCGCCAGTGTCTACGGTCCAATTACTGCTGTTATAACTAATGTCGGCAATATTTCGTAACGAATCTCCTTCCTGCGCCGTGCTGCTAACAGTCACTTCATAGATTATTTGCTCTGTGGCGCCGGGGGATAAATTGATGCCTGAGAACGTTAATAAACCAGTGCCATTACTGCCGCCACCCGCCACATAGTTCGGAGTCACAGGAGAAGAAATAATGGTATAAGGAACTTCTCCAGGGCCTGTCGGAATATCGATGTTGGCTGGAAGGTCATCGGTGACCGTAATGCTGCCAGCGTTTAAGTCGCTAGCATCATCAACGGTGATGGTGTATCTCAATGTGTCTTCGGCTAATAATAAATCGCCACTCACATCGGTATAGGTTTTACTCGATGCGGATAAATCAACCACGGCCACGTTATCTACCGGTGTTGTGAATTGATAAATATCATTGGCCGCTTGGTTGTCGAAAATATCGTATGGGGCGTTATCGTGGTTAACGCTGGCTGATACCGTTACATTTGTGCCGGCAACATTTGCCACATCGAACGTAATGTCTAAATAATCAGTCCAACCTGAGCGTAATTTTGGTTTGTAAATACAGCTTAGATTTTGCCCTGTTTGAGTACAGCTCCAATCGCTGTCTCCTTGTGTGCCACTAAACGTTAATTCGGCAGGCAGTGTGGTATTAAATTCAACACTGTTGATGGGCACATCGTTAGGACCGTTATTTGTAACACTGAATTTTTTTGTAACTGTACTGCCTTCTAACCAGCTAGTTGGGTTTGATGTTGTAACAGCTAGATCGGCCACAGGGATATTAGAAACACTGATGATTTCTGCGGATAGTATTACCCCGTCTTGTCCTGCACTGTAAATGGTTTCTACTTCAGTGGAGCCAGGAACTAAGTAGGTTGATATATCATATTCGTCAATATCAACTCCGTAAGTGTTAAAGCCAGTTTGAATATTGGAATAGGAGTCGAATTGATTGCCTGAAGCATTGTTGCCACCGGTGCCTGTTAGCTCTTGGCCTTCAAAGATTAATTGTTCGCCACCACCTGAGATTGTGTCATCACCTTCCCAAGTGATGTGAGCATGTTTGCCACTTGGGTTCGACGGAAGTTCAAAATTATCAGGGGTTAAGGTCAAGGAGTCATAGCGAAAGTACTCAAAGCCTTCGTAAATGTTAACAACTTTGAAATCTTCGGAGTCGTCTTCATAGATAACCAATAACGCCCAGCCACCAAGAGCTGTTTGGGTATTACAGTGAGACTGAGTGTAATAAACACTTAGATCTTCCACCGTGTAGGTGGCGTTCATATCTCGGTCTACAATGCTTGTCACATCCGCAACACCACTGGTGAAATACCAGGTGCCTGTAAAATGGTTGTAGGTGCGGTTTGCAGTGACGGCAGAGTTGTTGAGTGTAACCTGAGTATCTGCATTGGTATTTTGAGAAGAAGATGCCCAGTATAAATAGGCTTTTTCAATTTTTGCGCTAGTAGGAATATTGCTCATCGAGTTACTTGAGCTGGTTAAGTCAAAAGTACACGCGCTGATGTTGTTTGGGGTTGTCCGAAAAGACCCACCGGTGAGCTGAAACGACAAATTGCCAGCAAAGCTCTCATATGATGAGACAGCTGTACCGGCATGTGATTGCGCAGACTGTAGAAGACTTCCAATTATCGCGATTAAAACCAACCCTGAAATTATTATTCTAGAGGCTGATTCATGGAAGTACTTAAGTACCAAACGGGCCAATTTGTTACCAATTGTAATTATATGTTCTAGCTATGTTGCCCATGGTATTAAGTGACGTACTCATAGTCAACAATGTGACGTAATTCACGTCTTTGCATTGTAAGTTTACTTAAACAGTTATTTTTATTGATAAAAATAGTTAAAGGCACTGAATCTTGTTTTATGGCTGAATTTGTCTGATATTGGCTGCTTAAATTGTACACTGCAAGTTTGTGACTTTGTATTGTTTTTTATGTGAAACAGTGCGGTTTGGGTCTAGGTTAGAAGGCTGAAATATGACAATTGTAAATATTTGTAACAGAAGAAAAATACAGCCAAGTTGTAATAAATTTGGACATTTTTGACAGGAATGTAGTGATAAAAGATTAGAGGTTGAAAAGTGTCAAAATGAGATCGAATTTGGGGAGCCCAGTTAATGGGTAATCTATTTAATTTCTTTGAAATTATCGAATATAAAAAGGCCTAAATATTACTGCTGGTTTCAAATTGAATGGAGGTGGTGTGAGGGGCTAATGGGAGCCTAGTTTAATGCTGCTAAACAATGACTTCGTAAATTTCAGATATAAAAAAAGCCTAAACATTTCTGTTTAAGCTTAATTTAATAAAACTGGATGTGGGAGTTCGATTTAAAGAGCCCCAATCAACGACGTTGTTGACCTGGTAAAACGAAAAAAGGCTTAAGTATTTCTACTTAAGCCTTGGTTCTAAAACTGGTTGCGGGAGCCTAGTTTAAGGGTGCTAATCAATGACTCCGTAAATTTTAGATATAAAAAAGCCTAAACATTTCTGCTTAAGCTTAATTTAATAAAACTGGTTGCGGGAGTTCGATTTAAGGAGTCCCAATCAACGACGTTGTTGACCTGGTAGAACGAAAAAAGGCTTAAGTATTTCTACTTAAGCCTTAGTTCTTAAAACTCGTTGCGGGAGCCTAGTTTAAGGGTGCTAATCAATGACTCCGTAAATTTTAGATATAAAAAAAGCCTAAACATTTCTGTTTAAGCTTAATTTAATAAAACTGGTTGCGGGAGCCGGATTTGAACCAACGACCTTCGGGTTATGAGCCCGACGAGCTACCAGACTGCTCCATCCCGCGTCTGTGGCTGCGCATACTACGGATACACCCTAGGTGTGTCAAAGCTTTATTGATAAATTATTGAATTAATTGAGTTTTTTGGTTCAAGCTTTAGGTGTTTGACCTGAAGGCCCCTGTTTGATGAGCTTTAAAGTTCTGTAATTGATGGTTGTTTGCTTGGTGTCTTCAGGGGGAGTGGGCCAGAGTTTCACAACGCAGGCTTTCATCTTAAAGTTGATTCCTTTGGGGGGAAATAGAAAGCGCTAACCCGTGATCTGTGAATATCAGGCATAAAAAAAGCCACGATTTAATTCAAGGGTTTCGATTCTAGCTTTTAGACTAATGGTTGCGGGAGTCTATGGATAAAGAGCGCTAGCCAGCGAGCCCTAAGTGATAGGCATAAAAAAAGCCAGAATCTTTCGATTCTAGCTTTTAGAATAATGGTTGCGGGAGCCGGATTTGAACCAACGACCTTCGGGTTATGAGCCCGACGAGCTACCAGACTGCTCCATCCCGCGACTGATGCGGTGCATAGTAGGGACTTGGTCAGTATGAGTCAACGCTTTAATTTTTTATTTCACAAATTAAGCGTTGAATCAGCTTTAACCTGCATTCAAAGCGGCTTCAATGCCAGTGTAGAAGCGTGTTTGCAGTGTATCAAACGTGCCCTGTTCGGCCGGAAGGCTGCACCATTGTGTAATTAGGTTGTGTATTGATTGCTGGCGTGAAGGGGCTTGTTTGCCCATGTTCAGTTGTAATAACTGAACTTGTTTGGCCATGCGCGCAGCCTGATCTTCACTTGGGCTGCTCAGTCCCATGGAAATTTCTAGCTCAAGACACAATTCATGGAATGCACTGGCTGAGGGTTCATTGCCTGATCTTTCTGCAAATACAGACGCTAGCGTGGCTGGAAATTGCGTTTCTTGAATCAGTGTTTGATAGGCTTCTGATTCTTGCTCTTGAGCTAGTTCTAATTGTGCTAATTGTTTGGCCAATTCAAGTGCGTTTTGCCATAGAAGGCTCGCCTCAGCAAGCTTGGCTTGGGCTTTGTTGCTTTCTAAGGTTTTTTTGATGTCGTTAAGCTTAGCTAGCTTTAATTGCTGGCTTTTTGCTGGTAAATCCAGCGCAATGATTTTTTCTTCAATGTTGTTTAACTCAAGCATGGCTTGCTGAGCGGGTATGTTTAACACGTCTTTAGCGGCTTCAATGATGCTATCGGCTTCATTGTGGCGCTGGTTGTTCTCTTGTTTTTGAGCGTTGTAAGCTTGGCTGCGGCGCTCAAATACGGCATCACAGACTTTACGGAATTCAGCCCATAATGCGTGCTCTTTGCGTCCTGCATTACCAATGGTTTTCCATTGCTGCTGGTGCTCTTTGCATTGTTGAGTGCTGTTGGCTAGGTCGTCTGTTTCTAAAAGTTCGCGGCAAGCACTGATTAGCGCGGCTTTTTCATCAATATTCCCTTGATAGAAGTCGCTTAATTTACCTTGAATCGGTTTGATCGCTTGATTAAAGCGCTGCAATAAAGCTTTGTTTACTTGTTTATCAACCGGGGCAAAGCTTTTGTATTCATTGTGAGCTTTATCTAATAGCTGTTGCACTACTTTCCAGTCGCTGTTATCCCAATCGTATTGAGCAAAAAACATGTCTAACTGGCTGCAAATTAGTTCGCGTTGTTCTTTATTAAAAGCGCGTACTTTAGATAAATCATCATAGTGTGCTTGGCATGGTTTATAAGCTTCGTCTGCGGCTTTTTTGAAGCGTGCCCATAGCTCGTTGTGCTGCTTTTTATCAGGCAGGCTGCCTAGCTTTTTCCACTGTTGTTGCAGGGTGTTAATGCTGTCGGCGCGGGTTTTGTTTTCTAAATCGGCAGCAATTAACGCTTCCATTTCAGCGCACAGCTCTTCAAATTTCGGTGCAGCAGCAAAACCTTGCCAATCATTTAGCTCAGTTAGGTCAGCCGTTAAATTCTGGAATTGAGCCGAGAATACTTTGCTTTTGTCGTGCTCTAAGCGATCAAGGTTTTTACGGATTTTTTGCTGTAATGCTTTAGCTGGTTTTAAGTGGCCAGCTTTGATGTTTTCAGCCAGTTCTTCTAAAAGCGCGTTTACATCCTTTGAAATAGAGGTCTGCATGTTGTGCAGGTTTTCTAATTCTTTATCAATGTTTAAAAGGCTCTCATTCAGTTTAGTCACCGCAGGGTGTTCACTGAATTCATGAGACCAGTTAATGCTTTTTAAGCTGTTTTTAAGCTGTTTTTGTTGTTTTTTAAGTTCGTTAACGCCTGTTTTGACACTGTTGTTTACTTTTAATTTTTTGATTTCAATTAGGCTGGTTAGTAAATCTTTTAATGGTTTCAGCTGATTTTGAAAATCATTAATGCTGGTTTTATCGGCAGGGGATAGCTCGGCCGCTAGCATCCATTGTGATTGAATGGACTGCAGTTGTGTTTCAAGTTGTTCAGTGAAATCCGCTTGATTATAAATGCCGCCTTTGCATTGTTTGAAAAGCGCTTCTAGCTCATCAGCTGTGTCTTTGCGTTGATTTAGAGCTTGCGTTTTGGCAGCGCTTTCTTTTTCTTGGGCTTCAATGGCTTGTTGATTTTTTTCAATGTTGGCTTGGCATACTGATTGAGCAATGTTGAAAATATCTTGCTGCTGTTGATCGTTATTTACGTTTGCCCATTGCTGGTTTAGGTATGTAAATTTAGCCAGATACTCTGGGTTAAATGATTGGCTGCTTAGCTGAGTCATTTGTTGCAGTAGGCTGTCTATTTTACCTTGTGCAGCGGCTTGGGCTTGTTGCTCGTTATCAATGTTTTGCAGCTTATTTTTGGCCAGACGCACAAGGGATTTGTCCTTGTTCTTGAAGGCTTTTTCAATGCTTTTAAGTTTGTCTTTATTTTGAATTTTTTCTAGGGCTAATAAGCGTGATTTGGCGCTGTCACACTGCATGATAAAGTTAAACAGCTCTTCTTCGCTGGCCAACTGTTTAAGGGCGGCTTGGGATATCTCTGCATTAAAGCTTTGAGAAGCCAGCTGCATTAATAAGTAGTTGTCAGTAATGTTGGTGATGGCTGATATTTGCGCCTGTATACCAGAGCTTTTAAGGCTGACGACGCAAAATTGCGTAAAAGCAGCGGCTTTTATCTGTGGATTCTTGTGGCCCAGAAGAGTGTTTAATGTATTGGTATCAGTAATAAGCGGGGTGGCTTTTAGGCGTACCGCAATGGATGAATCTGTATCGACGATCTGAGTTAAAACAGATTGCCCAAGTTCGCTGTTAATGGAATCAAGGCGCACTTGTTCATCGCTGTGCTGCCATTTAGGGGTAAAAAGATTTTTAATGAAATTCGCCATAAGACCCAACTAACGCTAAAAAGATATAAACAAACAAAATAGGGGGCCATTCTACTAAGGCAAACGCATCTGGCAAGGGTTGGCCACCTGCTCTGTGCCGGTAATTGGCAAAACAGCTAAGCCAATCAGCTAATGAGGCGGCTTTTTTAACGTACGCTTGTGCATTTAACCCTCGTAACGCTGGTATTTAAATAAGTCTTATAAGACAATCCAGAGTCAAATTAAAACAATAATAAATACCATGAACACTGCATTTACCCGCTTGTTATCTCTATTGCTGTTGGTGTCTGGCCTTTACGGCTGTACCGCCATGGGCACTAAAACCTTACCGTTTGACGTATTGAGTAAAAAATACGCCAATGATTCCAGTAAATACATGGATGTAAACGGTTTAACCCTGCATTACCGTGATGAGGGCAATGGCCCGCCATTGCTGCTATTGCACGGCGTAGGCTCGTCATTGCACACATGGGATGAGTGGGTTGAACAGCTAAAAGGCAAATACCGGGTTATCCGCTTGGATATGCCGGGCTTTGGTTTAACCGGCCCTGATGTGGCACCAAACAGTGAAACACCTGCTTATATGGTGGATATCCTAAATCGTTTTACCACTAAGCTGGGTTTAGAGCGCTTTTTCATTGCTGGTAACTCCCTTGGTGGCTATTACGCTTGGAACTTCGCGCTTAAATACCCAGAGAAACTCTACAAAATGGTGCTTATGAGCAGCACGGGCTACGCGCAAGATATGCCGTTTTGGTTGGGGTTTGCGTCCTTCCCTGGTATTCACTGGATCAGCCCGCACATGATGCCTAAGTATTTACTGAACAAAACTGTCTACAGCGCCTACGCGGATGAAGACCTAGTAACGGATGAGATCAAGCAGCGCTATTTTGATTTAAGTATGCGCGCCGGTAACCGCGAGTCTTACGTTAAACACTTCCTGCACTTTAAAGAATTAGCTTATGACGACAGTGTGGGGGATCAAGTGAAAGATGTGTTGGTGCCTACTTTATTAATGTGGGGTGACCAAGACGAGTGGATCCCGTTGAGTGTTATGCGTTTATTCCACCGTGACCTGCCTTACAGTGAATCCCTTGTTTATGAAGGCATTGGCCATTTGCCTATGGAAGAAGTGCCAGTGCAAAGCGCGCGCGATGCCAATAACTTCTTTATGGCAGAATTAAGAAAAGACAAACAACACCCGCAAGAAACCCAGATTAAGTTTTATGATTCGCAGAATTATAACTTCCATATGGGTGATAACAGCGAAGACGAACTCTAGATTCGACTATTGCATAGCACGTCAGACGCTCAAAGTTAGACGTGCTACAATTCCCCTTCTTTTAAATCTACAATTTTCTAATCGCCTATGTCTGAATCTATTTTCTGGTACGACTTTGAAACCTTTGGTGCCAACCCAGTTTGGGACCGCCCAAGTCAGTTTGCAGGCATTCGTACGGATCACGATTTAAACATCATAGATGAACCGGTTAACATATATTGCCGTCAGGCGGATGATTATTTACCGCACCCAATCGCGTGTTTAATAACCGGTATTAGTCCGCAAACGTGCCAGCAAAAGGGCATGAGCGAAGCGAAATTCATTGAACAAATAAACGATATTTTCAGTGTGCCGGATACCTGTGCCGCCGGTTACAACAGCATTCGCTTTGATGACGAAGTCACCCGTAATACCCTTTACCGAAATTTTCACGACCCATACCAGCGCGAATGGCAAAACGGCAATAGCCGATGGGACATTCTCGATATGATGCGCTGCGCCTATGCATTGCGCCCTGAAGGCATTACATGGCCCAAAGGTGAAGATGGTAAAGTGAGTTTTAAATTAGAAAATCTTGCCGCTGCCAATGGCATTGTGCATGAAAATGCCCACGATGCATTAAGCGATGTCTACGCCACAATCGGTTTGGCAAAACTGATAAAAGACAAACAACCCAAATTATACGAACATTTATTTAACCTGCGCCGTAAAGATGCAGTAGCGCCGTTATTAGATACCGTAAACAAACGCCCAGTGCTGCATATCTCTGGCATGTTGGGTGTAGAGAATGGCTGTGCCGCCGTGATGGTGCCGCTGGCCACTGATGCCACCAATAAAAACGCAGTCATTTGTTACGATTTAATGGCCGACCCAAGCCCGTTATTTAATTTATCCATCGAGCAAATCCAGCAGCGCCTCTTTACTAAAAAAGAAGACCTCGCCGCACAAGGCTTAGAGCGCCTGCCGCTAAAAAGCATTCACATTAATAAGTGCCCAATCGTATTGCCAGCCAAAATGGTTCAGCCAGAAATTGCAGAAAAATGGGGGTTTGACGGGGCAAAAATGCGTGAGCATTTGGCCATGATTAAAAACGCTAGCTTAAATGCACAGCAGCTAACGCAAAAGCTGCAAGCGGTTATGACACGTGAGTTTGAAAAACCAAGTGATCCTGATGCCATGTTATACAGCGGTGGTTTCTTTTCACACGCCGATAAAAACGCCATGGCACAAATTCGAGAAGCCCATCCAGAGGCCTTAGATGATATGGGCTTTGGTTTTCAAGACCGCCGCCTAGAAGAAATGTTATTTCGCTATCGTGGCCGCAACTACCCTGAAACTCTGCAAGGGGATGAGCGCGAAAAATGGGAAGAATACCGCAAACAACGTTTATTAGGCCCAAGCACAGGCCAATGGCTTAACTATGAAATGTTTGCCACAGCCATAAATGAAGCCGCGCAAACCGCCCCCGTTGAGCAGCACGAGTTGCTACAAGAGCTAGCCACTTACGCAGAAAGTATTTATCCGTATTGATACGTAAAGGATTACCGTTTTGATTAAATTATTATGGGCCGTGATTGCTGTGGCCATGGCTCTTTCAGGCTGCGTTACAAGCCCTCATGTGCAATATGCCAGTTATATTGATCAGCCATCATTTCAACTATCAAATTATCGACAAGTATCACTTGACCTGAAATCGGATGACTTAACTCTGGAAACACAAATCACAGAGTCCCTTACTCAATATTTTACTAATAAAGGTTTAAGTATTGTGGACAGTGCTGATTTATCTTTTAAATTACGCTGCGAAAAAGGGCATGTAGCTGAGCGCATAAATGAAAGTCGATTCGAAACTCGGGTTGTCAATTTAACACCTAGTCAATCCGTGATGCCAAGTATGAGTGCTATGAATCAGGCTCAATCTCATGAGTGTCGCGGTATCGTGATGGATAAATCTAAAATAGTTTGGCGTATTAATGTGAACCTGCCAAATGACTACCGCAAACAGTTAGGCACTGAGCAAATGCACTTTATAGCTGGGCTTTTCAAGCATGGTGGTAAAGGGGTGCTCAGCTTGAACGACGGGCAAATGTATTAAAGAGGGGCTTCGACCCTTTTTTCTAAAAAGTGAAACCTTCTTTAGGTTTCACTTAATCGGCCGATACACACGTAATAGCGCTTTATTATGTGTAGTCTAAAGTGGCCAAACTATGTTTCTAGCTCTACCTACAACCTATGCAGCTGCCTAATAACACCTTATCTGGTTTGTTAGCGCAGGTGGCTAAAAACCCCAACCAAGCGATTAAAACCGAATCGGCGCCAGCCCCTGTCTTAGATGGAACCAGTCCCTTGCGTCTTATGTCGGGTTTTGCCGGTGTGCGTAAAGAGGTAGCGGATGACGGTTATGTGGGCTCGGGTTTAAACCTAAAGCTTGAGCTTTCTTCAGGCCAGTCCATTGAGTTAGATATCCAGCAAACATTAGGCGGCGGCATTCGTAATGTGGACCTGAATGTTAAAGGGGATGGGGAGCTTAGTCAGGGCGACCAAGAAAAGTTAAAACAATTTTTAAATAAACTTGGGGATGCGGTTGATGGTTTATTCTCAGGTAATGGTGCAGGTCAGGGCATTTTTGATTTTGCCAATATGTCCGGTATTAAAGATGTTGAGTTAAGTGTTCAGCAAGATGTGGGCAATACAAAGCAGCGCTTAGAATTTGAAAAAAGTAATAATGCGCTGGGGCGTAAAGAGGTAGAAGCTGAATGGTCTCGTTATGATCATGCTACAGGTATGAAAGAGCAGCATAACCTTGCTCTTAGCAAACAAGCCCGTGAAGTGTCATCGGCCTATGGTCAAATGGATTATCAATGGGTGGTGGATCAGGTCATCGCTGGCATGGGCATTTTAGGTAACGCCCATACAGGTGAAAGTTCTATTCAGTCCCGTGTGACGGATTTTTTTGTATCCAGTGTGCAGGCATTATTTCAAGAAACGCAAAAAGGCCATGACGTGCTGCAAGGTTTGGGAGCAAGCGCGCAAGATTCAAAGCAATTTATTGGCCGCACCATTAATGCCTTGGCCAGCCAGTCTGCGGCAAGCCATCAGGATAAAAACGCCGATCCAAATAATATGCCGGGCAAAGCAGTAGAGACAGGCACACAAGCTGGAGAAGCTAATGCAGGGCAAGGCAGCGTTAATGCCTTGCCCGATTTTACAGCGCACTTTGCATCCAAACGTGAAGGCAGTGGCAATGCCCACGCCAGTGGCAGTTATAACTTGTCCATGGAAGTGAGTCAGCAGACACATTCAATGCATGGGCTTACAAAAGATGACAGCACGCAAGCGCAGTTCAGGCGTTTGTTATTGGAATACGAAAGCCAAGGCAATAAACAACAATATGAATACAACTGGAAACACGATGAAGCCGTGGTGGATCGCTATAAAAACGGCTCACTAGAACATGGCTATTTCAAAGTAAGTGATTTACAGCAAGGCATACTAACCAATGCCGATGGGGTTCGTGATGAAGTATCCAGCTATCTAGCCCGCACAGAATACAGCGCGGACGATAACAATAAACCCGCACTGCAAAACTCGTATATTAAACCCAGTACGTATACCCAGCGTGGTGGTAACGTAAACTATTCTGCTTAGTTTTTAATTCTGGCTTTATTCAATTATTTTGAACGGGCCATGTCCAATGCACGTTGAATGCTGGGTAATATATGCGCTAATAATAAAGGCTGAGCATCTGCCGTTGGGTGAAGGCCGTCTGCCTGAATGTATTGTTTTTTGTTTTCAGTATTAATCAATTTCTCTAAAGGCTCTAACATAAAGGGCACAAGGTGAATGCCGTTTTTCTGCGACAAGCTTTCAAAACTGGCACTGAACATTTTCCCATAACGGCGGCCATAATTATTAGGCAGCTTAATGCCTAGTAATAATACTTGGGACTTTGCTATCAAACTTTTACTAATCATACTTTGTAAATTAGCTTGCATCTGGCTGATGGATAAACCGCGTAAACCATCATTGGCCCCTAATTCAAGAATCACTAACTTGGGCTGAGTAAGTTTTATTAATGCGTCCATCTGACGCAGACCCTCCGCAGTGGTTTGCCCACTGATGCTGGCGTTATGCACGTTATAACCTGAGTTGTTTTCGGTTAGTGTAGTTTGCAAAAGAGCGGGCCAGCTTTGAGAAACTTGTATGCCATACCCCGCACTTAAGCTGTCGCCTACAATCAAAATATTATTTGCATACGCACCGTTGCTTAGCATGGAGGTGCATAAAGAAAAGGATAAAACCAATAGCGATAGTAGGGCTTTCATATAGATACCAATGTCATGAATAGCCGCTATCTTAGAGCACATCAGCAATACTTAGCAATTTAAAATAGTGATAAAAATGTCATTTCAGGGAAGTGAGTAAACATGCTTGTTTTGGCGTGTATAGACTACACTTAAGGCAAGCTATTTATTGAGTACGCATGCAATGTTATCTGAACTAGAGCCTTGGAGTTTTCAGCTAAAGCCTGGGTTTCGCTTAAGAGGTTGGCGCACCGCTTTTACAGGCAAACCCCTTATTTGTTTTTTACACGGCAATGGTTTCAGCGGCCTTACCTACCTGCCAATGCTGAAACTATTAATAGACGATTTTGATTTACTGATTACCGATTTACCCGGTCATGGTGACAGTGATGTGGGGCGCAGGTTCGAGCCTTGGAATGGCAGTGCAAAATGGGCATTAGACGTGGTGCATTATTTCTCAGCGCAATTACCCGATTCCAGTAATGTGTACGGTTTAGGGCACAGTTACGGCGGTGTGATCACGGGCTTGATGGCTGGCAAAGATACACAGGTATTTGATAAGTGCATGCTGCTTGATCCGGTTATTTTTTCCAGCAAGATGCTCAAGCTTATGAAAGTGGTTGATGCCATTGGTATACTGGATAAAACCAAGCTGGCAAAAACAGCGCGCAAGCGTTCAGAACATTGGGAGAGCCGTGAGTCGGCGTATGCAGAGCTCCATGGCCGTGGCGGCTTTAAAGGTTGGCGTGATGATGCATTAAAGTCTTACATCGATTATGCATTAACAGACAGCAAAAGCGGGGTCAGTTTAAAGTGTCCCACACGAATCGAATCTAAGATTTACAGTTCTTACCCAAATGACCTGTGGGGCTATCTAAAAAACATGGATGTGCCGTGCAAAATACTGACGGCTGAAAAATCATTCCCGTTTATTCAATCATCTGCGAACAAACTTGAAGTGCATTCGAATTACACAACAGAAGCTGTAAAGGGCGGTCATTGTTTTATGCAAGAAGACCCAGACCATGCAGCTAAACTCATTAAAGAATGGTTTTTAAATAGCTAATCCTTTCACGGACTATCACATCGTGTAATGAACCAGATGTTTTACATCAGATATTTAGCCTTGGAAGGAAGCTTTATGGTATTGAATAATAAAGTTATATATTATTCATAATCAATATGTCGTGAATGAAAAATAATAATGAAAAACTACCTACTAGTCTTACTAATTCTCTTAAGTCTACCTTCTCAATCGAATGAAGTTTATAAGAATAACCTGGTTAACTCTCTTGTAGAATCTAGTCTAATACAGCGATTTATAGGTGGTTTATACTTAAATTCAGTCAATAGCATTATTAAGGAAGAGCATGAAATTTCATTTGTTGTTAATGACTTTTTTAGAAAGTATGTCGGTGACGAAAAGTTAAACCCAGAAATTCGTAAGGGCTTGGCTGGGTTTAAATTAGAAGATTTAAAATTGCTTTACGATTTAAATACCTCTGGATATGGCTCAAATTCAGCAGATAGAGTTTATTCTCTCCCGCTAAAAGAACTACAAACTAAATTGTATACAATGCTAGCGGATATCTATTCGATTGAATTGAAAGGAGCTATAGCTGACAAAGAAATATTGAAAAAGGCAATAAATAATCATCGAGAGGCAATTGCTAGAATGAATGGCTACTGATGACTACTGGCTAGCACCGCATACACCCCTTCAAACTCTACCGCCACGCGGCCATTGCACATAATGGTAGATTTAAGCGTAATGCGGCCTTTGCCATGGCGCTTGAAGCCATCAATGAAGTGTTGAACTACTTCGTCGCTTGGGTTTTCACATACGGCAATATAATCACCGTCCACAGGTCCTTTGTATTTAATGCTGCCACCGGCCACCACTTGGTTGCCTTCAATGTTTGCTTCAATGGTTTTTAAATACGCAAAGCCCCAGCACGCCATGACACAGGCGTTGTAAAGGCTGCCACCAAATGCGGTGCCTTTATCATTGATGTTGGGTGCAAGTGGGGCTTTTAAACTTAAAGATTGGCCGTCGTATTCATGCACAGCCAAGCCCATATAGTCGGTAATTGGCAGGTGGGTTTCAAAAAAATCTTGCAGCTTGTGGGAAACGTTGTCCATATGAAATACCTAAAGCACTGCGCATGTGGCAATACTTATACTTTATAAAAGATCGATGATTTTCTTGGCGGCATTATACGGTGTGCTCTCGGGATCTAAAACACTTGTTACCGTTGATGTAGTGAAATTTTCACATGTACATAATGAAAATAATCGATGCTTATAAAAGATCGATTATTTTTTTAGCTGCGATAAACGGCGTGGTTTTCTGGTCTAAAACATCTTGTTGCAGTTGTGGTAGTGAGTTTTTTACATCGGGATGCTGTTTTAATTTTATCTCTAACATTTCATGAATGAGTTTTGTCATCCAGTCTTTATTCTGCCTAGCCCGTTTCCCTTCAAACGCACCGTTTTCATTTGCGAGGCTTTGATACTCATCGATCATATCCCACACATCATTAATGGCGCGCTTTTCCATGGCAGAGCAGGTTTTCACTTGTGGTTGCCAAAAACTGTCGCTGCTTAATAATTTAAAGGCACTTTTATAATGGGTTTGAGTTTGTTGAGCGAGGTTGAGACTTTCGCCGTCAGCTTTATTGATAACAAGGGCATCGGCCAGTTCCATAATGCCGCGTTTGATGCCTTGCAGTTCGTCCCCTGCATTGGGCAGCATTAACACTAAAAAGAAATCCACCATGGCGGCCACTTCGTATTCGCTTTGGCCAACCCCAACGGTTTCTACCAAAATCACATCGTAGCCCGCAGCTTCGCATAACAACATGGTTTCACGGGTTTTTTGTGCAACGCCGCCTAAGGCGCCTTCAGAAGGACTAGGGCGTATAAAGGCATTGTCTTCACGGCTTAGCATTTCCATGCGGGTTTTATCCCCTAAAATGCTGCCACCTCTTAACGGAGAGCTAGGGTCAACCGCAAGTACCGCCACTTTTTTACCAAGGCTTATTAAATACAAACCAAAGGCTTCAATAAACGTGGACTTACCCACACCAGGAATGCCGGTAATGCCAATGCGTATGCTGTTGCCGGTTTCAGGCAGCAGCGTATTCAGCACGTCTTGCGCTTGCTCTCTGTGACTATCTAACTTGCTCTCAACTAAAGTAATGGCTTTAGCAAGGGCACGGCGATTACCGCTTTTTAGTTGCTCGATATTTATCATATGCGTTTGCTCGGGCTGTTAAATTGCTAGCGATCTATAAACCCGACTTAATTAACCCTGCGCTTTATTAATTGCGTCTAATACTGAGCGTGCTGAAACAGGAATTTTAGTGCCTGGGCCAAAAATACCTTTCACACCAGCATCCCACAGGTAATCGTAATCCTGTTTAGGAATCACACCACCGGCTACAACAATAATGTCTTCAGCACCTTGTTTTTTTAGTTCATCAATTAATGAAGGCACCAAGGTTTTATGGCCAGCGGCTTGAGAGGAAACACCCACAACGTGCACGTCGTTTTCAATGGCTTGTTTGGCAACCTCAGAAGGGGTTGAAAACATTGGGCTTAAATCAATATCAAAACCCACATCGGCAAAGGCCGTAGCAATCACTTTGGCGCCACGGTCATGACCGTCTTGGCCCATTTTACAAACAAGCATACGTGGGCGACGGCCATATTGGCCTTCAAAGGTTTCAATGTCTGCTTTAATAGCCTGCCAGTCGGCGTCATCTTCATAAGGTGCACCATACACACCGCTGATGGTTTTAGACTGAGCTTGGTAGCGACCGAATTCTTCTTCCATGGCGTCTGAAATCTCTCCCACTGTGGCACGTAAACGTGCAGCCTTTATAGCTAAGTCTAGCAGGTTTCCTTCAGCGCCTTTTGTGCAGGCGGTAATGTCTGCAAGGGCTTGTTTAACGGCGGCTGTATCACGGCTGGCTTTGATTTCTTTTAAGCGTTTGATTTGTGACTCACGTACGGCCACGTTATCCACTTCTAGAATGTCTAGATCGTCTTCTTTATCTAACTGGTATTTGTTAACACCTACAATCACGTCTTCGCCACGGTCAATACGCGCTTGTTTTTTCGCAGCACTTTCTTCAATGCGAAGTTTTGGTAAACCTTCTTCGATGGCTTTGGCCATGCCGCCTTTTTCTTCAATCTCTTCAATTAGCGCCCAAGCTTTATCGGCCATTTGTTGAGTCAATGATTCCATCATGTAAGAGCCGCCCCATGGGTCAGCCACTTGTGGAATACCGGTTTCTTCTTGAAGAATGATTTGTGTATTACGGGCAATGCGCGCGCTGAATTCAGTAGGTAGGGCAACTGCTTCATCAAGAGCGTTAGTATGCAATGACTGTGTGCCACCAAATACCGCTGCCATGGCTTCTACTGTGGTGCGCACCACATTGTTGTATGGGTCTTGTTCGGTAAGAGACCAGCCAGAGGTTTGCGAGTGTGTGCGCAACATAGATGACTTTGGATTGCTTGGATTAAACTCTGTCATGATGCGGTTCCATAACAAACGCCCAGCACGCAGTTTTGCAATTTCCATGTAAAAGTTCATGGAAATGCCCCAGAAAAATGAAAGACGAGGGGCAAACGCATCCACATCTAAACCGGCATTAATGGCGGTGCGCACATATTCGCGGCCATCACTTAATGTGTAAGCTAATTCCAGTGCAGCATCGGCACCGGCCTCTTGAATGTGATAACCGGAAATAGAAATGCTGTTGTACTTTGGCATGTTGCCAGAGGTGTACGCAATAATATCGCCAATGATTTTCATGGAAGGGGTTGGCGGGTAAACGTAAGTGTTACGCACCATGAACTCTTTTAAAATATCATTTTGGATGGTGCCGGATAGTTTCTCTTGCGGCACCCCTTGTTCTTCAGCGGCCACAATGTAGTTGGCTAATATTGGTAGAACGGCACCGTTCATGGTCATGGACACAGACACTTTATCTAATGGGATTTCATCAAATAAAATTTTCATGTCTTCAACGGAATCAATAGCCACACCGGCCTTACCCACATCACCGGTTACACGTTCGTGATCCGAGTCGTAACCACGGTGGGTAGCCAAATCAAATGCCACGGATACACCTTGTGCACCGGCTTTTAAGTTTTTACGGTAAAACGCATTGGATTCTTCAGCGGTAGAGAAACCCGCATACTGACGAATAGTCCATGGGCGACCTGCATACATGGTGGCCATTGGGCCACGTACATAAGGGGCCATGCCTGGAAATGTTTCAGTGTGCTCTAAATCTTTTACATCATCTTTAGTGTAAAGCACCTTAATAGGCACACCTTCAGGTGTATGCCATTCCATTTCTTCAGGTGTTAGGCCTTTCATTTGCTTAGTAGCTAAAGCGGCCCACTCTTCATAAGTATATTTTTTATCAGACATGTTAATGATCCATCGGCTGATTTAATTCAATAAGGACGCCATCACAAGACTTAGGATGGATGAAGATTACTTTGCAATTGTGTGCGCCAATTGTTGGTGCGTCAGATAAAAACTGATAACCCTTAGCAGTCAATCGTTCAATGTCTTCTTCGATGTTGTCACTGCGAAAACAAAGGTGGTGCATGCCGCCACCTTTTTTCTCTAAATATTTTTGAATCGGACCTTCACCGTTTAACGGGTGTACTAATTCAATTTGTGTATTGTCCAATGGGAAAAACGCGGTACTGGTTTTAGCGTTTTCTACATCTTCTTGACCTTTAAAGGTCAAACCAAAGTCTTCCATAAAGCGTGTGATGGCTTTCTGCAAATCAGGCACAGCTATGGCAATGTGATCTAAACCTACAATCATCTGATACTCTCTTTCTCACTTTGGCTTTGTTAAAAATTTTATCGAAATCCTCACTTAGCAGGCTAAGCTCTGGGTTCTCAAAAATTTTTGCCTCACCAAAGCATCGAAATAAAGCATTAGATAAACTTTGGTGTTAATAATTTATAAGCAAGGCCTACTATCAGGCCCTGGGCTTGGGATTAAACCGTTTCTAAAAACGCATCTGTTTGGCTTTCTCTGCGGGCTTTAATGTCCGCAGGAGATTCTTCAATCACCACTTCATCAGGGGTGATTTTAAATAACGGCTGGCCTTTTTTAATGATGGTGCCATCGACATTGATCAGAACCTTCTCAACAGTACCAGAGAACGGCGCGTTTACTTTGTTGAACATTTTCATAACTTCAACAATGTAAAGCGGTTGGCCTGCATCAAAATGAGAGCCTTCTTCAACAAATGGCGGCATTCCCGGTGCTTCACAGCTATAGAACATACCACCAGAAGCGGCAAGAATCTCATCACTTTTAGCAACCGGTGGTGGGACCAATACCTTGGCCATTTTCACTTGTAGGGTTTCATCCAGCAGTTTTTCAGGAATGAACACACTTAAATCTTCATTTACGTTTAATTCATGGAACTGAGTAATGAATGCTGTGTATGGCAGTAAGCTTAAAATGTCACAGCCCGCTTGGAAGCCTGCGTGACTGGCTTGTACTTGTGACCACATGTCCGCATCAAAACCCTCAGGTGCTGGACCATTAAGAATCTCAGACAGTTCAATGTAATCCAGGTCCGCTTGGCCGTGCTCAGCCAATTGCGTTTCAAGGGCGCTATAAAAATCTAATGCGGTTTGCAGTACATCATTATCATGATCCCAAATCATGGTGGCCGCAGGATCGTGTTTATTAAAGTTCATGTTTAAATAATGATAAGTATCCGCCAATACTTGCATAGGGTTTTCTAACCAAAGCACCGCGCCATTATCATCAACGCTGTAGTTGTGCTGATTAATGCTCAGCCAACCCGCTAAAACATGGGGCTCGGAAAATAAGTGCTCAATAGGGCGTGTTAATAATAATTGTTTACGCCCCAGTATTTCTTTCATGGCGGCTTGCTGATCTTTATTTTTAATCGACTTTAATGATTTGGCACAAACTTGAGTATAGGCGTAGGCCAAGTCTAGGTTGTTGGCTTGCTGTTTTAATAAACCAACGGCCGTTAGGTACGGCACAATAAATTTAGTGGTTGGGCGTGCATTGATGTTGTTGCCAATAAACCAATTAACTAAGCCGTAATGGAACTCAAGGTTGGTGGCTAAATCTTTACCTTGCAGCACAGTGCTGCGCAGTACTTCCGCCATAGAATCATAAGTGCCCAAACGATCGTTACCCACGGTTAGCAGTAACGCAATGTTCGAGTCATAAGCCCCTGCTAAATGGTATTTCATGAATACATCGGTATCAGGGTTGTGCAAACTGATGCCTTGGTCATCACGAATTTCACCTTCGTTAGCATCAGACCAATATTCGATCACACCGCCAGCATGAGGTGCAAGCGCTTGGTTGGTGGCATTTAAGCGCGCTTCAACTGAGGCGTTGTTACGCAGCACACGTGTTGGTTTTGGTAAGTTTTTACCGTGTGCAGCCAGAAGCACCATGGCTTCAACCAAGCTTTCTACAACAAAGTATTCGTTTTCATTGTCAGGATTGGCAAATTTTAAGCTGTAGCATAATTCTGTTACGCGGTGCTCAACTTGAATTCGGGTATTCATTTCCATGAAGAAATGTTTGTCGCGATCAACGATACACTCAAATGTCGACACACTGTCTAGGCCTACAGCCGCACCAAAGCGTTCTGCTTCTTCTTCCATGGCCTGTAGGGTTTTAATGTCTTGGGTCAAAATTTTAGATTCAACATCGCGACCATCTTTAACAGCGGATGTAAGTGCGCTTTCTAAATCTTCTGCAGTAACAGACACTTCCAGTAGCTTTTGTTCGTGCATTTGTAATGAACAGTCACGGCCACCAAGGGCCAGTGTCCATTCACCATTACCAATTACTTGGATCTCTTGGTGACGGGTGGTTTCAATGTTTAATTCAATAAGAATGTTTTTATTGTCACCCTTACCAGTGGCTTTTACTTCATTCAGAATTTCTAAAACCAAAGAAGGAGCCAGCTTTGAAACTTGCTCTAGCTGTTCGTTAAGTTCACCTTCAAACGAAGCCGGGTTCGGTAAAATACGTTGGCCTTTACCGCCACCACCGCCAATGCATTTCAAACGAATGCGGTTTTCAGGGAATTGCTTGCCAATTTCAACCACTTGCTCGGTGATGGTTTCTGACAGCTCATCAATGCTGTAAAGGTCGATGCCTTTTTTATAACTGGCGGACAGTACCACATCGGCTTTGTCTTCAATGGTATTGCAGGCTTCAAACTTTTCAGTATCAAGTGTTAGTTTTTCTTTTTTAGCTAAGGCAAGCAGTGCTTTTTCATCTTTGTATTTTTTAATTAACGTTAATGCCGTGGCGTTATCTAAGCCCGGTGTCACACTTACGCCAATTTTTAATGCTGTACGTTTGGCTTCATCTTTAAGGCCAGCATCATGAACAGTTTTAGAACACGGGCCAATAAAGTTAAGGCCAGCGTCTTCCATGGCACTTACCATGGTTTCGTCTTCGGCCATAAAACCGTAGCCTGTGAAAATAGAGTTATAACCGTTTTCTTTAGCAATGCTAATAATTTGCTGAATACGAATATTGCGTTCGTCTTTATCCACACCTGTGTAGTCAGGCACACGGTGCACACGTTTAGGATCGGTTAACTGGCGCAGTTCAGGCGCTAAAGCATTTTGGTAAACAATGCTGTCTTTTTCAGAAAGCAAAATGCCGTAGTGCGTAATGCCCATTTCTTCAAAAACATCCATGGCTTCTTTACGAATAGGGCCACGGCAAATGATTAAAGGGCGCATTTTACTGCTATCAAACGATTGCACCCATTCACTAAAGGCGTTACCTAGCTTTCTGTCTTTATGGGTTAGCGGGTTTTGTAAATAATATTCGTTGCTCATATTCTCTTTCGCGCACAGGGTGCGCTCCTACAAATTTTTAACCAAGAGAGAACAAACCACGTCTCCCAATTTAATTTTAGCTCTATATGTGAGCGTTTGCGGTGACGGTAGAACAAGGCAAAACATGAAAAATAGTGAGGAGTTTATAGCTCATAAATGACAATCTATTTTTCATGTTTTAACGCCGTTATACCTAACAAGCTAGCTCAAAAGAATTCTCGCTGCACGGCTGTGAATGGCTCTGGTTTATAGTGACGTAAATGGAAGTCCATGTTTTCTCCCAGTACTTTACGTAAATCACTTGGCATAACGATTTGAGAAATACTGCCTAAACTCAGTGCTTCGTTGGGGTTCATCAGTTCGTCTTCATAGCGTTTAACTAAAAGCGCTTCTTGCTCTTTACCCCAGTCGGCACTTTGCTGTTTATTTTTAACGGCGCCACGAATAGCACGCAGTTCATTTTTATAAACAAACTCAATACCAGCAGGGCCCATTACCGCAGCACGGGTTGTGGGCAATGCCACAACAAAGTCAGCACCGGTAGGGTAGTTATTATAAGAAGCATAGGCACCACCAAAGGCGTTGCGAATGATTAATAAAAAGCGCGGTGTGCGTAAATCAATGATGGCATCCAGCATGGCGCGACCAGCTTGCACAATGCCTTGGGCTTCTTGGTCTTTACCCGGCAAAAATCCTGTGGTGTCTTCCATGAAGATCACAGGAATATTATAAAGATTACAAAAACGAATAAAGCGTGCGTTTTTATAAGCCGCATCAATATCAATCTGACCCGATGCCACAGCCGAGTTATTGGCCACAAAACCAATCACGTTACCGCCCATGCGACCCAGTGCACACACAGTGTTACGTGCACGGTCCGGTTGGATTTCTAAAAAGTCACCATGATCACACAATTGTTGAATCATGATGCTCACATCCAGCGGGGTATTAAAACCGCTTGGGCTGTTAAACGCTTTTTTCAACAGGATATCAATATCCCACGTTTTGCGATCAATAGGATCAGAGGTGGCTTGCACAGGTGCAAACTCACTGTTGTTGTTTGGTAGATAATTTAAAAGCTGTTTTACTTTTTTAAGTGCGGCTACTTCGTCTTTTACCACAAAGTCGGTAACACCAGATTGACTGTGCACACCTGGGCCACCTAATTCATCCGGTGTCACGTCTTCACCCAGTACGCTTTTTACAACGCCTGGGCCGGTTAAACCAAAAAAGGTATCGTTTGGTTGAATCATAAAACTGCCTTGGCGCGGCAAGTACGAACCACCACCAGCGTTAAAACCAAACATGCACATAATAGACGGCACCACGCCGGAGATTTTACGTAAGGCGGTAAACGCTTCTGCATAACCATCAAGGCCACCCACACCGGCAGGCACATACGCGCCGGCACTGTCGTTTAAACCTACAAGCGGAATACGACGCTTGCCAGCAAGCTCAAACAAGCGCGCCAGTTTTTTACCATTGGTGGCGTCCATAGAACCGGCACGTACGGTAAAGTCGTGACCATATAGTGCAACATCGCGGCCGTTAATTTTAACCACGGCTGTCACGAGTCCTGCACCGTCTAAATTTTTACCCCAGTTTTGAAACAGTACCGTTGGGTCCTCATCGGTTAATACTGAAATACGCTCCCAAATAGTCATGCGCTTTTTGCTGTGCTGACGGGTAATGGCGTTCACACCCGGCGCTGTTTTTGGGCGTTGGATTAGGTCGTAGCCTTTTTTCAGGCTCTCTTCATATATGCCAGGGTTATAGCTGGCTTGGCCAGGAATGCTGAATTCCACTTCTTTGGCTTGGCCAAATGGATTGTCTAATGAGGCCGTTGGCTTGTTGGATTTTGTCATGCTGCTGAGTTACCTAGTTTTATTTGCATGTGGGCCTTTTACTGGTCAGGCGGGAGTCGCTGCCTTGGCGCACCAGTTTAGGGGGTACATGTTTTTATGAGTTGGTAAAAAAATGATGGGCGGATCATATAAGGGAATGTCTAGTATGTGAATAGCCGATCATTTCCAATAAGTTGGCTTATTTTTGCATAAACCCTTATGAATAAAGGGCTGTAGGGAGGATGTGTAAAACGGAAGGTACAAATAAATTAAATCACGATAGACATAATCGCTCACCTTTAGGGTGAGAATGCTCAATAAAATAGACATTATCGAGCACTCAAGGCAGGCTCGGCGGGTTAAACCGCTTTCATAGCCAGCTCTGGCGGCTGTAATAACAAATCATCTTCCACATAAAAGCTCTCACTGCTGGCCATTTTCCACCAATGACCCCAAGCGCCGGGGATTTTGTCATGGTTTAAAAATGCGTTATCCACTAATAAAGGCACAGCACTACCGGCGGACATGGTTAAACCATATGGGCTGCGGCGTTTAATCATATTGGGGCTGAGTTTTCTGGGGTTATCTAAACCCATGCTGCCCACTAATTCGAAAAAGGCATTGACGGTGTTGCGCTGAAAATTGGCTACCCTCTGGCCTTTGTCTGCAATGTTGATGGCCTTGCCACGCACGGGATCTTGAGTAGCAATGCCCGTAGGACAATGATTGCTATTGCAGCTTTGGCTTTGAATGCAGCCCAGCGCCATCATCATAGTACGTGCCGCGTTGACCACATCGGCACCTCCTGCAATTTTATTTAATAAATCAAAACCGGTGGCGGTTTTACCGGCGGCAATGATTTTAATGTGTGCTCGTAAACCGCAGCCTTTTAACATGCTGTGCACCAAATACACCGCATCTAAACAAGTCATGCCCAGTCGGTTACTGAACTCAACCGGGGCTGCACCTGTGCCACCTTCAGCACCATCTATGGTGATAAAATCTGGGTAGATATTGGTTTTTAACATGGCTTTGCAAATGCCTAAAAACTCAGCCGGGTTACCAAGGCACAGTTTAAAGCCAATGGGTTTACCGCCGCTGAGTTCTCTAAGCTGTTTTACAAATTCTAAAAGTTGCAATGGGGTTTGTGCCATTGGGTGACTAGCAGGGCTAATGCAGTCTTGCTGTTTATTAATGCCGCGCACCTTGGCAATTTCATCAGTTATTTTGGCCTTGGGCAAAACACCACCATGGCCGGGCTTTGCCCCTTGCGACAATTTTATCTCAATCATTTTTACTTGCTCCAACTGAGATTGTTTGGCAAATACCTCTTCATCAAAGTGGCCGTTTTCATCACGACAGCCAAACAAGCCAGAGCCAATTTGCCATACAAGGTCACCTTTGTGTTTTATATGGTAGGGGCTAATGCTGCCTTCGCCGGTATTGTGATAAAACCCTTCTTTTTGTGCACCAAGGTTTAATGCTTCTATGGCACGGTTGCTAATGGCACCAAAACTCATGGCGCTAATATTTAAGTAGGCTGCGTTATAGGGCTGCTTGCAATCTTTGCCGCCAATTAATACACGTTTGTGTTCATCTGCCACATGTTTTGGCGCCATGCTGTGCCACAGGCTTAAATAGTTTTGCGCCATCACATCTTGCTGGGTGCCAAAAGCTATGGTGTCTCGTGCATTTTTAGAGCGTTCATACACCAAGGTGCGCTGCTCTCGGCTAAAAGGCAGTTCACTGGTATTGCTGGCAATAAAATATTGCTGAATTTCAGTGCGGAAATTTTCTAAAAAGTAGCGAATATACGCGGCCACAGGGTACAGACGGTTTAAACTATGGGGGCTATAAAATACATCGTAAAGGCCCACTAACGTGTACAAAACGGTAAAGCCTAATAATAAAAAACTGGCGGTATCTGCGTAATAGAATGCACTGGCACCTGCTAAGGCATTGCCCAGTGAAGCGATTAAAAGCAGTGTCCATTGCATGGCGGTCATGGTACTTCCTTAAGTAAGCGTATCTTCAATGAGCGCTACTATATAAGTTGTGCACAAAGGCGTCTTGTATTGTGGCAAGTTTTTGCGAATTAGCTTTTAATAAGCGTATTATTTTATTCACAAGTTTATTTGGAACCCCATGGAAAAGCTTTTAATTTTAACCACAGGCGGCACACTGGATAAAATTTATTTTGATGCTCTAAGCGAGTTTCAAGTGGGTGAGCCGGTGGCTGCGGATACTTTAAACACCATGAATGTGGCGTTTGAATTTGAAGTACAAGAAATTTGCCGCAAAGACAGCCTAGAGCTCACCGATGAAGACCGCTTGGCACTTAAAAACGCCATCGAACACAGCCCCATTAAACACATCTTAATTACCCACGGCACAGACACCATGGTGGACAGCGCAAACTTTATTGGCGAACAGCGCGATAAGGTCATTATGTTCACAGGGGCCATGCAACCCTCTGCGTTTAAAAACAGCGATGCCACCTTTAATATTGGTTGTGCCATAGGGGCTTTATGTACCGCGGCACCGGGCAGTTATGTGGCCATGAGTGGGCAAGTCTATACAGCCGATAAAGTATTCAAAAACTACGATAGTCGCCGCTTTGAAGGCAAGTAGCTAGACTCACTCGTATGAGTGGGCAACTCATATGAAACACAGCAGACACAGTATTAAAAATTATGATAGCCGCCGCTTTGAAGGCAAGTAGCTGGGTTCACGCATAATGAGTCGAAAACTCATATGAAACACAGCAGACACAGCAGACACAGTATTAAAAATTACGACAGCCGTCGCTTTGAAGGCAAGTAAGCAACCTGCCAACTAAAGAGAGTGTGCATAACGGTCACTTGGCCGTTTTTACCTTGGTGAGACGGCAAACACAGCTCAGAATGCATCCATTAATAATAAAAACAGGTTATGTATGTCATTACTTAAAGCTTTGGCAGGGCTGTTGTTAGCTCTGATTGTCATTATGGTGGTTAACACCTTTTCGTTTACCGCTCCTGTAGCAAATATTCAGCCGCTATTAGATCAAACCCCCATTGATGCCGATGCGGTTTCTCAGCGTTTATCCAAAGGCATTCAATTTGCCACTGTCAGCCACATGGATGAAAGTCATAAAAACGATCAAGTGTTTAAAGATTTTCATGTGTTTCTGCAGCAAAGTTATCCAAGGCTGCATGCCAATCTTGAATTAACCAAGGTGAGTGACCTGAGTTTATTATTTAAATGGAAAGGCACAGACAGCCAGTTAAAACCCATTTTATTAATGAGCCACCAAGATGTGGTGCCAGTGGATAGCGAGACCCGTGATCGCTGGAACTTTGAACCGTTCAGCGGCACCATCAGCGACGGCATTATTTGGGGCCGTGGCGCGGTGGATATTAAATCTGGTGTGTTAGGGATTATGGAAGCGGTGGAAAGTTTGTTGGCAAAAGGATTTACCCCACAGCGCGATGTGTATTTAGCGTTTGGCCATGATGAAGAAATTGGCGGCGATGAAGGGGCTGCTAAAATTTCTCAATTATTAAAAGATCAAAATCTAGACTTTGAATTTATTTTAGATGAAGGGGGCAGCATCGTAAGTGATGGTGTGATCCCGGGTATGGAAGTGCCGGTGGCGCTGGTGGGCATTGCTGAAAAAGGTTATGTGAGTTTAAAACTGACGGCTAAATCAGTGGGTGGGCACTCTTCAATGCCGCCAAAACATACTGCACTGGGTGTGATTGCCCAAGCCATAGTGGATATTGAAAATCATCCGTTCCCTGTGAACATGACTTACAGCAAACAATTATTTAACACCATAGGGCCGGCCATGGGCGGCGTGAATAAAGCGGTGTTTGCCAATATGTGGTTAACCGAACCCTTGGTTGAAAATATTTTAAGCGGCGCTAAAACCACCAACGCCAGCATCCGCACCACAACGGCCGTGACCATGGCCAAAGGCTCCAGTAAGGATAATATTTTACCCAGCGAAGCCAGTGCCGTGGTGAACTTTAGAATCATGCCAGGAGAGACCGGTGAAACGGTATTGGCGTTCATTAAAGGCATAGTGGCCAATGAAAACGTGGACATTAATATATTGGGCGGCTTCACTGGTGATCCATCGTCAGTGTCTATCAGTGATAACGATAATTTCTTGCGCTTGGCCAATACCATTCACCGTGTGACCCAAGATGAAAACTTAATTGTAGCGCCATATTTGGTGATGGCAGGCACAGACGCCAAACATTACACCGGCTTAAGTGACAGCATTTATCGTTTTGCGTTTAACCGTTTTAATCCACAAACCTTAGAGCGCATGCACGGCTTAAACGAGCAAATACAAGTGGATGATTACGTGGATGTGATTAAGTTTTTCCGTGAATTGATTTTGGCATCCGATACTCATGTCATCGAAAACAACATGGCACAAGCGCATCAATAATCGCCAAACCTGTATATGAAATAAGTTAAACCCGTATTTTTAAAAGGCCCAATAGGGCCTTTTTTTATGGCTAAAATTTATAGACAGTAATTAGTCATGGCAGGGAACTTTCACAGGGTATTGCGGACAAAATGTGTTAGTTTACCGCCATCAAGCATGTTCGCGGCTAATAATTGAGAGTACTAATATGCAGCTATATCAAGCGCCCATGGGTTTTATGGCCGACTTGTTCAAACAAAAGCTTTGGGTGATTGTTTGGGTAACTATTTTAATGGCGGTTAATTTAGCTGGCGTATTCTTTTGGCAAGAGCCCATCGCACAAGTGGTGTTTTATACCTTTATGGTTACCGCCACGTTTATGATGCTGCTGTATTACAAATTTGGCTTTGAGCGCATTTTAGGCCTTGGCCATGTTTTATGGTTGTTATTGCTGCCGTATTTAGTGCTGGAGTATTCGCAGCTTAGCGGTGCCATTCAGTACTATGCATTAAGTGTGATCATCATAAACGGTATCTCATTGCTGTTTGATATTAATGATGTGTACATCTACTTTTCAGAAAAACACCCAACTAATCATTAAAAGTCGCACAATAAACTTAGAATAGCGAAGGTAAAAATAATGAAATTTAAAACAAAGTTATTAATGCTGTTAAATGTGTTTGCCATAACATCTATTGCGCAGCCTGCATCAGCGGCAGACCCTATCTATGTGGCACAGTTTGAAACGGACAGTTTAGATAACTGGGAAGCCAAATCGTTTGAAGGCAACACAAAGTATTCAATTGTGGATGTTGCAGGCAAAAAATTGCTGCAAGCCAAAAGTGATTCAAGTGCATCGGGCATTGCCAAAGAACTCACCATCGATTTAAAAAAGACCCCATACTTAAACTGGACATGGAAAGTAGACACCGCCCTAGGGCAGATGGATGAAACCAGTAAACAAGGGGATGACTACGCAGCCCGTTTGTACGTTGTAAAAAAAGGCGGCTGGCAAATTTGGAAAACCATTGCATTAAATTATGTATGGTCGAGCAATCAAAATACCGGCGATGTTTGGGATAACGCCTTTGCCGGAGACAACGCCCGCATGTTGGCTTTACGTGATAAAAACCACATTACCCAATGGCAAACTGAAAAACGCAATGTTTATAAAGATATGATTGAACTGTACGGGGATAAAGGCAGTGATGCAGAAAACGAAGAAGCCTATCGCTACATAGATGCCGTAGCCATCATGACTGACACCGATAATGGTGGTGGTAAAGGTGAAGCCTTGTATGGGGATATTTATTTCACAGAACAGTAATGGCAAAGACCATTATAAAATGAATAGTGTTATGTGAAGTTAGCTGCGAACACGGGCTAACTTCTCTTGGCGATACTCTTTAGGCGTAACCCCTGACCACTGTTTATAAGCCCGAGTAAACGCACGCGGTTCACTAAAATTTAACATTCTTGAAATATCTGAAATATTCAACGCCGCATTGCGCAATAATTTATTGGCGATGTCTTGCCTTAAATTATCTTTAATTTGTTGATAACTGATGCCCTCGGCGCTTAACTTGCGGCGCAAGGTTTGCTCGCTCATTTTTAATAGCTTGGCTAATTGATCAGAGCTTGGCAGTTTTAAAATATCGCCGTCTTTTAAATCACGTGGTTCTAATACTTGTTTTATGTGGGCGGTCAGGCTGGTGTCTTCGCCGGGCATGGTGAGCATGTCGATAGGGGCGCGTTTTAAAAACACCTGTAAATCACTTTGTGATCTTACCAGTGGTTCTTGCAAATATTTTTTATGAAATACCAAGCGATTGTATTTACTTTTTAAGTGCGTGGGGCAGCGATACAGTACTTCAAATTCTTCAGCATCCAGCGGGGTGTAATTAATATAGCAGCCCAATAACTTAATGGGCTTGCCAATGTACCAGCTAGCAAAGCGATGCCAAATCACATGCCAGTATTCAATATAAAAATGCTCAAAGTCTAATTCGGGGCGGCGAAATTCACTTGTGAAATACACATGCTCGTCTTCAATCTCTAAGGAGATTTTGACTTCATCTGTGATTTGATTATAAAAGCGAATGCCTTTTTGCAGCAGTTCTTCAAGGGTACTGGAGTGACTCACCCAGTCGGCCATTAATGCAAAGGTGCCAACCTTGATGGGCTTTTCGGTAAAGCCCATAAACTCATCATTTAATTCTTCCGCCACACCCGCATAAAGGCGCGCCACTAAATCTACCCCAAAGCGTGCTTTAGGGTCTTTTAAGGGTTTTTCAGGAATGCGGAATTTTTTCAGCAGGGCTTTACTATCAATGCCCTTGGCCTTGGCACCGCCGATTGCAGTGAGAATGTAGTGAGTTCCAATACTGGCCATAGATTTGAGATCTTTTAATGATCGCGAGCCTGCTCGCGATTAATTCACTACGAAGGAGTAATTCCTGCGCCTTATTGGCCCTTAAAGCCTTTACCCACAATATACACTTCACGTGAGCGTGGGCGGGATGCCGCTGGTTTACGTATCAGTACTTTATCAAAGCTTGTGCGCACATCTTTTAAGTATTCTTCATACCCCACACCTTGGAACACTTTTGCACAAAAGTTGCCGCCGGGTTTCAGTACCTGACGGGCCATATCCAATGCCAGTTCTACCAAGTACATTGAGCTGTATTGGTCGGTGGCGTTAACACCACTTAGGTTGGGTGCCATGTCAGAAACCACCACATCAACAGGTGCGCCGTTGATAGAGGCCATGATCTCATCAAACACGGATTCCTCAGTGAAATCCCCTTGAATAAAGGTCACGTCTGCAAGGCTGTCCATGGGTAAAATATCGCTGGCAATACAACGGCCTTTGTCGCCCACCCAGGGGGCCATGATTTGAGACCAACCACCAGGGGCTGAGCCCAAGTCCAGAGCGATATTGCCCGGGCGAATCAGTTTGTCTTTTTCGTTGATTTCAATCAGCTTATAGCTGGCGCGAGAACGGTAGCCGTCGATTTGCGCGCGCTTAACGTAAGGGTCGTTAACGTGCTCATCTAACCACTTTTTGCTGGTTTTGGATCTGGCCATGTGTTGTCTACCGTACTGCTGGTTTGTTCGAATTGCGCGCATTGTACGCTTGATGTAAGGGTAGGGCAAAACTGCTTACTTTGGGCTGCATTCCAATATGTGAGAATACAAGAGAGAAGCGACTGGGTTTACGGTTTGTTCATGGGGGGGGGGCAACCGTACAGCCATCTAAATATCCATAAGACCATTTTGCTATATTGATAAGAGCAGGGCCATGTGAATATTGAATTTTGTTATATGGGGAAATGGTCGCAGCAGTGATTACCTTGTTTAAATTATTTTTATACGTTTTATTTTTTATCTGCTTTTATTTTTTTACATTGATGTTGTTATTCATGTATTGGTTTTTTAGAAATCCATAACATCAAAAAATTAGTCAATTGGACTGTCAATGCCTGATGCCTTATGGGCATAAAGCCCTTTAATATATTTAATAATAGTTAACTTTTTATGGCGGGGCGCTTAATAATAAATACAGTAAAAACACACGCTGTAAATGAGAGAGCTAAAACTACAAACCTTGTGCCAATGAATATTTTTACCAAGGTTTAATTAAGATAAAAACCCATTTTTTATAGTACAAAACAGTCTTGCTACTTTAGTTGCGCCCGTTTGTTTATTGACCATAATAGTGTTCAGGATATTCTTGCCAACCCTCTTGACTGGAGTCAATATGATGAATAAAAATATTTTGTACTCTCTTTTCTGTGCAATTTCGATGTTCTTTGCGAGCAATGCTTTTGCAATGTGTGGCACCTCAACTACTTGGGACTTGTTTGCAGGTCAAACGGCCTTGGTCGGGTCTGTTGAAGTGACTAACGATATGGATAACCTGTATGTGACTTACAGCATAGATACAGTTAACCAGCCTCATGCAAGTTTTGGCACTTTGCACCTTTGGGTAGGCAGTGATTTACTTAACCTGCCAAGGTCTGGGCAAAATAATAGTGGGGCCCCAATTCAAGGGCATTTTCCTTTTAACGTAGATACAGGTGGCGCAACCAGCTATACCTACACCATTGCATTTTCAGAGCTTTCAATTTTGAATGCCACTGCAGCCTGTGGCTTACCGCTTTATGTGGTGGCCCATGCAGAGGTCAATGGAGTAATGGATGATGCCGGAAATCTAAGTGGTGAAACCGCTTATGCAGGTGATCATGAAGGAGATGGTAACCGCTGGTGGTTTTATGGCATTTATACAGTCCAGTGTGAATGTGGAGAGCCAACTATCACAAGCTGTGAAACCGCTTATGGTAAGGGTAACCATGTGTGGACAACCATGAGACGCTCTAACCCTGAATCACTTCCTTCATTAGAGTTGACCCGTAACCGCTGGGGTTGGGCTGTTAATATGAGCGAGCCGGGAATCGTGGTGAACCCCCTTTATGCCGGTGCTGGTTTGAACCGTATCAATAACGCCTCATTAGTGGGTGATGTAAGCATTAACTGGACTGGCACTGAAGTGACAGTCACCTATAGCCTTTATGGTGCAAACATGATTCGTGAAGCGCATATTTATGCGGGCGACATGCCGCCAGATAGCATTGCCCCGGGGCAGTATGGATCAACAGCGTATTTTGGTGAAGACGGTACCACAAGCTACAGTGAAACCTTTAATGTAACGGATACCGATGGTGACGGCATTTGGGTTGTGGCACATTCAGTGGCTTGTTATTAGTCTGATTAAAGGCTCAATAACAGCACAAACTAAAAAGGCCCCTCTTTATAGAGGGGCCTTTTGCTTTATGGCCATGCTCATGACACTGCTCAAGGTTAGCTGACCTTTATTGCTCTTGAGGGAAATGAGCAGGCTTGTGTGTTCCACCTGACATTCCCCCCACCAATCGCTACAATGCGCCTATAATTTAGCGACACCCTTTCATTACTTCTTTTGCCGGAACAAATACCGGCCAGGACAGTTATTATGATTCGTATTACAGAATTAGCCTTACCCCTAGATCACCCAGAAGCTGACATTCAAGCCGCCATCCTCAAACGTTTAGAGATCAAAGCCCCTGAGCTGATCTCGTTTAATGTGTTCAAACGCAGCTACGATGCGCGCAAAAAGAACTCTGAGATCAAATTTATTTACGTGATTGATGTGGTGGTCGACAACGAAGAAGCCCTATTAGCCCGCTTTGCAGACGACCGCAATGTGAAAGAAGCCCCAGATACCCACTACTACCCAGTGCCAAATGCCCCCGCGACAATGAGCGAGCGTCCAATTGTCATCGGTTTTGGCCCATGTGGTTTATACGCCGCCTTGATACTGGCCCAAGCGGGTTACAAACCTATTGTGTTAGAGCGCGGCAAAGAAGTACGTGCCCGCACCAAAGACACATGGGGCCTGTGGCGCAAACACGAGCTTAAAACCGAATCCAACGTGCAGTTTGGTGAAGGGGGCGCAGGCCTGTTCAGTGACGGCAAGTTATACAGCCAAATTAAAGATCCAAAATTTTATGGCCGTAAGGTTATGGAAGAGTTTGTAAAAGCCGGTGCCCCAGAAGAAATCATGTACGTGAGCAAACCGCATATCGGCACCTTCCGTTTAACAGGCGTAGTGTCGGCCATGCGTGAAGAGATCAAAGCCCTAGGGGGCGAAGTACGCTTTGAAAGCAAGGTGTCAGACGTGCACATTGAAAATGAACGCATGACCGGCGTGTCATTAGCCGACGGCACCCGCATCAACAGCCGCTATGTGATTTTGGCCCTAGGCCACAGCGCCCGTGATACTTTCCGCTTGCTGCATGAAAAAGGCGTCTACCTAGAAGCCAAACCGTTTGCCATTGGCTTTCGTGTGGAGCACCCACAATCCATCATTGATAAAGCCCGCTTGGGCAAATACGCAGGCCACCCAGATTTAGGCGCCGCGGATTACAAAGTGATTCACCACGCTAAAAATGGCCGTGCGGTTTACAGCTTTTGCATGTGCCCAGGCGGCACCGTAGTGGCTGCCACTTCAGAAGAAGGGCGCGTGGTCACCAACGGCATGAGCCAATATTCTCGTAACGAGCGCAACGCTAACTCCGGCATTGTGGTGGGTATCACCCCAGAAGAAGATTTCCCTGGTGGTGTAATGGCCGGAGTCGAGCTGCAAGAAAAACTAGAAAGCCACGCCTATGAAATGGGCGGCCGTGATTACAGTGCACCGGGTCAGCTAGTGGGCGACTTTATTAAAGGCCAAGCCAGTACAGAACTGGGTGATGTGGAGCCTTCTTACAAGCCGGGCATTAAGTTAACCGACTTGGCACCGTCATTACCAAAATACGCCATTGATGCCATTCGCGAAGCCTTGCCCGCCTTTGGTAAAAAGATCAAAGGCTTCGACAGGGCCGACGCCATTTTAACCGGCATCGAAACCCGCACCTCAAGCCCAGTACGCATCAAGCGTGATCACGAAAGTTTGCAAAGCTTGAACACAGAAGGCCTATACCCAGCAGGGGAGGGGGCAGGTTACGCAGGTGGTATATTAAGCGCAGGGGTTGATGGCATTAAAGTGGCCGAAGCCTTGGCCAAGCAAATGCTTGCCGACTTTGCTGAAGAGAATGCATCATGAAATTAGATGATGTTAAAAAACTCCACCAAAAAAAATACCGCACTCAATTTGGCTATTATATTGTTGAAGGCGAGCATTTAATTTTAGAGCTAGTCAAAGCCGCTAAGTTAGAAAAAGATAACGCCGCGGGCGCGGTTTATCCATTAAAAGCATCGCAGTTATATGTGACAGAAGAATACCAAGAGTGGGCTAACCAGCTTAATTCTGGTTTTAAAATTCTTACGGTAAGCAAAAAACAAATGGTCCAGCTTTCGGATACCAAAACCCCTCAAGGGATTTTGGCGGCTGTGCCTCTGCCATCTAAAGCGCTTACTTCAAATAGTAATAGCGCCGCGGCGGTCCCTGAGAAAGTACAGCGTTGTATTTATCTGCACGAAGTACAAGACCCAGGCAACCTTGGTACCATTTTAAGAACCTTAGCTTGGTTCGGTAACTTCCGTTTATTGTTAAGCCCAAATAGCGTTGATCCTTTTAATTCAAAAGTGGTGCGTTCAAGTATGGGGGCTATTTTTCATGTGCCTATGGAGTTGGATGTAGAGCTGGCGGATTTAGAATCTCGTTTTGATCGTTTTGCGTATTTAGATATGAATGGCGCAGCGGTTAACTCACCTGAGTTTTCAGACTTCCCGTGTTACTTATTTGGCAATGAAGCCCGTGGTGTGCCACGTGAGGCGCTTACTGGTTTTAATGCCACCGCATTTACCATTCCCGGTAGTGGGGCTATTGAATCGTTGAATTTGGCTTCGGCGGTTAATATGAGTGTTTATCAACTTTCGATTTAACGCTATGCCCGCGAATACTACATGGACGTAGTAGTAAAATAATGCAGGAGTAGAGTCGTGGCGGGCATTTAATTTTAAGCTTAATAAAAATAATACAGAGTTTTTAGAGTGACTAATTCACAGCCAGTAGAATCTATTCCCCCTGATTTAATAAGTTTTTTGCGTAAAGAGCTTGCAACGTTATCGTCTTATTCCATCCCGTTTTGGCGACGCAGCCGAAAATCTAAACATGACACATTACGTTATATTTTAAATAAGAATATTATTCCTAGCACTGGGATTGTGACTGAATTTGGAGTGTTTAAAGGGGTTACAATCAATATGATTGCAAAAAAGTACCCTAATAGAAAAGTATTTGGATTTGATTCATTTGAAGGGTTTCCTGATGATGGGCGAAAGGACTGGCAGCATGATTTTTCATTAAACGGGGTGTTACCAGATGTTCCTAAAAATACACAGCTTATCAAAGGGTTCTTTGAGGAGACCTTGCCGGATTTTGTAAAAGATCATAAAAATGAAAAGTTTGCTATGTTGCATATTGATTGTGATATCTATTCATCAACAAAAACAATATTCGAGCAATGTGAGTCAATGATCCAACCTGGCTGCATTATCGTGTTTGATGAACTTTTACATTATAAGGGCTTTGAAAACCACGAAGTTTTAGCCTTTTATGAATATCTAAAAAAGACAGGGCGAAAATTTGAATGGGTTGCTATCCGTAATAAAGTTTTACCGATAGACGATTATTTACAGCCATCAAAAGATCAAAAATTTACTTCGGGAATTATGAAAGATTGGCGTGAAAACGGATACGAACAAGAAGTGGCTGTGCGTATCCTTTAATCAACTTCTTCAGATATAGAGAGGGTGAATTAATCCTCTCTTCGTCTCACCCAATAATCCAAAATCACATATCTTTAATATGAGTGCCTACCAATTATCTCTATAGAGAGGCAGTTGTCGGTGTAGCGGTTTCTCCTTGTAGGAGGGTGCTCGCACGCGACCCCCTGCATAGTAATTGTAGGAGCGCACCCTGTGCGGGATTCTTTGCAATCAATTCTAGAGCAGCCTTTATGACTGCTTTTTTTTGCTTGTGTGGTTTTGGTTTTTAATTAGGCTTTGGTGAGTTGGAATGATTTTGCCAGTACGGTTCTCTTTTTCGGGGAGGTTTCCCCGACCCCCTCTTGTCTCACCAAACTCGCTGTTTCCTTATATATTGCCTAAAGGCTTTAGTTGTCGCTCGCTTGCAGTTCGACGTTATGGTATCTAGGCGTGTTTGGTTTCCAGTATTTTGAAGGCTGTTACTTGTGGGAGGGCGCTTGCGCGCGATAAATCTAGTTTTAATGATTAAAGAGGTAAGGGATCAATGACTCTGACGCCTTTGAATATGCCTTTGAATAGATATGTGAATTTAACCAGAAGGCCTGGTTATTTAATAATTAAATATTGTCGAATGATTCATTCTTGGTTAGTGTCTTGGATATGTTAAAGGCTATTGATAAAAAGGGACGGCCATTTATATGACTTGGACTCATAAATGAAAAATATTAGAAAGATTCTTTCACAAGAAGATACTGTTCTGTTTATAGGGTCTGGAATTTCAATGTGGTCAGGATTGCCTTCTTGGGGAGGGTTGATTGAAGAGCTCTCTATTTATTTAGAAAATTCAGGTATCAGCTCAGACCTAATAAAGACAGAAGCAAGTAGGGGTGATCTATTACAGGCAGCAAGTTATGGCTTCGATAAGTTAACTGGTCAGCAAATAGGAGAATTTATTCGTACCAGTTGTCGATATGGTTCAGCTAGGCCCCATGAAATACATGAAGCAATTGTTAAATTGGGGCCTACTTGTTTTATAACAACAAATTATGACAATTTAATTGAAGAAAGTATTCGTAAATGGTTGCCTGATAAATTCTTTCGTTCTCCAGTTACAAATCGTCATCTTACTGAAACTGCTGAGATAGTTCATGCTAGATCAAGTAACTTTATATTTAAGCCTCATGGCGATGCCGGTGATAGTGAAAGTATAATTATAACACGTGAACAATATCGTGAATTACTTCCAGGGGGCGCGAGGCAAGCAGCTCTTGAGACTGTAAAGATGTTACTGGCTAGTAGACCTGTAGTGTATTTGGGTTTCGGGCTTCGCGATCCTGATTTCTTGTACCTTCGAGATTTGCTAGCTAATACTTATAAAGGTGGTACCAGAGATCATTATGCAATCATGGCTGATGTAGAAACTGATGAGTTAAATTATTGGAGGGATAATTATGGTATTCATCTAATTAATTATAAAACAAAGGTAGATGATAGTGGTCAAGTAGATCATGGCGAGCTTTTATTATTATTAAAAGACTTGAATTCAACGTGTACTGTTGATGTTAATGAAAAGAAAGAAGAATTTTCTGATAAAAATGTGCTCTCTTTAGCAAGACATGCTGGTAGGTGCTCTAGGTTTGAAAAAGTAACGCCTGAATTATCAATTCGAGTGAAATTAAATGATACTTCAAATGATATATCTTCTCGTTACTATTTGGATAGTTTTGATTATCGGTTTATTGAGTTTGTGTTAAGTGATAAAGGGCCAAAGCAAGCAATTATTACAGGGCTGCCAGGCTCTGGGAAAACATACTCAATGAAGAGAGCGGTAGCGGTTCTTTCTGAGAGACTAAATGAAGTGTGCATGGAGGACGAGTTTAATAGTGAGGATGTGTTGATACCTATTTACATAGACTTAAAGTTATATCAGGGAAGAATTGAAGAATTAATAAATAAATCATTACCTTCTACGCTTAATTTCCGTGAGTTAGTAAGTGACTTTCGTGTAAAGTTATTTGTTGATTCGTTTAATGAGATGCCACGAGAATTTCTAGAAAGTGGAAACTATGAAAAAGATATTTCTGAGTTTTTGGAGTTATTTTCAAAATCAGAGGTTATTTTTGGTTCGCGCACAAATGATGGGCTATCTAAATTTGAGATGCCAAATTATTCACTGGAAAATATAGAGTTGTCATATGTGGAATCAGCACTTGAAGAAAATAATATTGTTATCTCTGATCGTTTTAAGAGCGAAATTGTAAGTATTTTCCAAAAGCCATTTTTCTTTAATTTATTTGTTAATAATAAAATATCTCTATCTAATGTTTATCATCCGCATGATGTCTATAAATCATTTTTCGAAGATGTTTCTAATTTATTTTATAGCAGGTTTAATATTTCGTTTGATTTAGGAGTAGCTCTTTCAGAAATTGCTTTTGATTCTCTAAATAACGGAAGTGAAGCTCAATCATTGCAAGTGGTAATCTACACCCTTCGAAAGCAAATGCAGGCTCAATGTGTTTCTGGTTTAACCGAAAAAGAATTGGTTAATTGGCTGGTATCTGAGAATGTATTTATCCCATATGTTAATAATAGAGTTGCTTTTTTTCATCAATCTATAACTGAATATTTGGCTGCCATTGAGCTAGCTAGGCGGTATAGAGATAGATCTGAGATAATAAAAGAAAAATTGGTTTACACTCGTTGGGATCAAGCTTTATTTTTGTGTCTTTCATTGTTGCCCAAGGAATTTTCAAATACTTACTTTAGTGAAGTGATGGATATGGATTTTTATTTGGCTCTATCAGCTTCAAAGTATGTTGAATTTGATAGAGATGCTGTGATAGGTAAACTGCTTAGGGAAATACCTAGGAGAGTAAAAAAATATGGAGACTACGATCACCGATTGGAGCTGGAGTTCGAAGGAAGTGTTCTGGTTAGTGATACTCATGAATCATTGCTTGTTGATATTATGGAATGTAAAAACTCTATTGGAGGTCTTGCAGCAATAAAGCTTTCGCATATTAAAGGGCAGTCTGTAAAAGATACTTTCTTTGAATTATTAATAAAGGAAAAGAATGATTACAACTTTCTTGCAAATGGTGTGATGCCTGCATTGTATCCTTTAGTATTACAAGATGACTTAGATCGGATAATAGAGGTTGTTGATATAGTAAATGATGAGTCTAAATATTTGTCTGGAGTTGATGAATGTCAAGGTTTTATAGTAGCTGTCAGTGGTCTTTTAAAAAAGTTTGATTTATCAGATGTAATGAAAAAAATTAATTGTGATAGCAGTTATGAATTTTCAACTTTAAAGATGGATATAGTCTTTGAACTATTAAGAGAATCTGCTACTCAAGAAGCTTTATCTGTTGCTTCTGATTTTTTACTTTTAGACTATAGAGCTTCTATTTCAATTTATTTTATAGGGAGATTTAGAAATAATATAGATGGAGTGGAAGTCATCTATGATTGGTCTATTTTTAATGAAAACCATCTAGAAAAACTAATTGATTACACGAAAATTGATGAAGGGATCTGGTCACTAGGTGCTATAAAGATTATTTGCTCATTTAATAGTAATTTTTCTCTTTTACTTAAGAGTAGGGCTGATAGAGAGGTTGGTATATTAAAATCAATACTTATGTCTATAGGTATGGGGGACTCTAGCTTTATTTATAAAGAGATTTCCCGAATAGTGGGTTTGACATCAGAACAGATAGCTGGCGAGCCATTATTTCTTTTTAAAGGTGTCGAATTAGATTGGCTTAATAAAGAAGAGTTAATCGTAAAATGCTTGAAAGTCGATAACTCGGAATTTGTTTGTGCTATAGCAGATAGTCTCGAGTTCTCGGATGCTGGATTGCTTGATATAGGTCCGGTTTATTTTTGGCTGAAATTAATGGCAGATTATAACGGTGAGGGTCGTCTTGTGTACTCCCTTTCAAGAGTTTTTGGATCGAAGTTATCAAGGAGTGATTTTCAAGTATTTATAGATGAATTTAATACCCCTAGCTCAAATTTTAGAGACTTACTATATGAGGCTATTTTGCCAGCAAGAGATGATATTTCAACGGATTGTTTTACTGGCGAAGCAATATCATTTTTACTTGATAAATTATCTAATAAAAAAATAAATTCTATATATGGAGAAGGTCTACTTGCTAATATTTCTACTGAAAAATTTGTAAAGGAGTATTTATTGCCATTATCAAGTATTAGGGAAGAACCTATGGTTGAAAACTTAAGAGAGGTGTTAATTGAGTCTGGAGCGCGGCATGGAGTAAGGTATATATCGAATTAAATCAAAGGGGTCAGAGTCATTGATTTCAATGTTAGCCCTCCATTATTAAAACCAAAAAATCAGGCCCGCGCCTGATTTTTTTATAACTCTCGAATCACCCCAATTTACGCCCCACCCAATAATCCAAACTCACATACCTTTCCGCTCCTTGAAACATCAATACCAGCAGCATAATAAAATACGTGGCGGCGAATTCGATGCCGTTTTTAAGTACGGTAAAGTTGCCGGCTTCGGTTAGCCATACATAGTTGCCGTGTTGTTTTAGTATGGATGCGGCGTGTTCTTTGCGTATTGCGGCATTTTCTATAGCAGATGCCGCTGATCTCAGGGCTGAATAACCCCTATGAACTATTTACCCTAAGCCAGTTTATTTATAACTGGTTTTGCAGCCCGCAATTAATTTAGCAAGATTCGGGTCGTTTAATTTTCTTTCAAGTCACACACTCTATTGCTCAGTTATTAGAGCTTAGAATCATGCATAAAGATATTTCACCAGCCATTCTCTATTTTGAAATCAAAGGGGTCAGAGTCATTGATTCCAGACCCATGGATCCTACAAATTAAAGTCTACAAATTATCCATATACCTTGGCAGCCTGTACCTTGCCATTGTTAAATGTAATTTCTGAATTGGCTACGGCACTTTTACTGGCATTTACCAGCCATTGGCCTGCGGCTTCTTCATCCATACCGCCTTCAATTTTTTCCATCCACTGTTGCTGCAGTTCATAAGTTTTTTGCAGTGTTGTGTAAATCTCGGTTTTCACAAAACCTTGTTGTAAATCGGGATTGTCATTAAATATGGTTTCAATTTTATCTTTTTTTGGGTGATTGTTGGTCACCAAAACACGGCCTTCACCATCGCTATCTAATTTAATGGGCAGGCTGGTATCCACAAATGAAATATATTTTTAAAGGCGTTATTTTTATTAATGCTAAAAATTTATTTACTCTGTAAAGATTTCGGCGATATATTGGGTTTAGCGTACTAGTTTATAGGGGTTTTGTCATAGATATTAGTTGGTTTGTACTAATTTAAAGGGAGAGTTTGTATTGAGTTCACAAAAACTATTTGAATTACCCTTGGCAAGCACTTTGTTGTTTTGAAGAATTGAAATGTGTGTGCTAAATTCCGCGCACTTTCTAATGCTAAAAAACAAGTAATCAAAGTGGTCAGAGATCATTGATCTCTTTGATTCGAATAGGCTGATTGAAAATAGACAGTACTTTTATTAGCCGCCAAGGTAATGGTTTTACCTTTACAGGTTTTCCTGTATGAGGACTCGATAGTCCTGAAAATTCTCAGCCCTTTTATGATGGTTTTCTAATAATGCGGCAGCGTGTTTTCATAGGTTAGGTAAATACGCCCAATAATTCCGCTCCAAAAATCCTTCGTTGTTTTAGACAGAGATATGAAGAGTGATCTTTTTTCGCTTATGTTCTCTTGATTGATTAACGATTAATGCGCTTATATAAAATACATAATTATAATGAAAATAAAATTTAAGAAACCACAGAACATATCGCAAGATGAAAAACAGGCAATGTATCAACTTTTTTCATCTTGTCATTCGATTGATTACGATGTTTATGATGCCAGCTTTAAACTATATAGTGATTATGCTTTAGGTTATGAGGGAGATCGTTTGGTGGCACTATCTGCAATTGATATAAAATTACTTAATCTTTCATCTTCAAAAATTGTATCAATTTATATGGGTTCTAGTTGTGTTGAACCTGAGTATCGTAGTGCTGGTTTTATTCAGAAAGCCTCCATAAAGGCAATGCTGAAGGCAGCCCTTAATTATCCATTCTACAAGAAATACATCTGGTGTCTGGCGGCAACCTACAAGCCTTATATGTTTTTTTCCAAGGTATTGAAAGAAGGCTATCCAAAACGAAATACAATCTATTCAGAAAAGGTTTTAGAAACTAGAGATAGCTTGATAAAAAACTGTCCGGTTAAATACGGACAAATTGGCTGGATGAATGCTAGTCCCGTAAAATGGAAGTTGAAGGATGATGCAAACAGGATAACATCCAGTGATTTAAACGATCCCGATGTAGCGTTTTATCATAGTTTCAATCTTCCAGAGGATCATGGGATATTCACATTTGCCCCTGCGTCGATGGAAAACCTGATCTTTCATGTTAAAAATGCCAGCATAAAGAACGTTAGGAAAGCCATAGGAATGACTCCGCTTACGGCAAGTCGCGGTTAGTGGGTTCATTGAATCTCTTGATAGTGAAAGGGAGTTGTTAAAAAACTAACCGTTTCCCACAGTCCCATATTTAAAGCGTGAATCAAAGGGGGGGAGAGTCATTGATTCTGAGCCAAATGGCATTACAACTCGTTCCCCCCTTTTTTTATTGAAGAGCTGCATGGTGTATTACGTGCCAACGGCGCTAATAACACCCTACCTATATTAAAATTTTCAGGGTGTTATTAGAAATCAAAGAGGTCGAGGTCATTGGTTTTTATTCTTCTGACTCCTTTGACTCTTTGAATTTTAATTTAGCAAGATTCGGGTCGTTTAATTTTCTTTCAAGTCACACACTCTATTGCTCAGTTATTAGAGCTTAGAATCATGCATAAAGATATTTCACCAGCCATTCTCTATTTCGGAACACCTGTGGTGTTAGTGACCACAACTAACCCTGATGGCAGCGCTAATATAGCGCCTATTTCCTCTGTTTGGTGGTTAGGTTGGAGTTGTATGATAGGGCTTGATGCGTCTTCAAAAACGGCCGTGAATTTGGGCAGGACAGGAGAGTGTGTTCTAAACTTACCGTCTTCTATGCTTGTGGATAAAATCAATGAGTTAGCGAAGACAACTGGCCAAAAAAAGGTGCCTCTGCATAAAAAGGCCTTAGGCTATCGCTACATCAAAGATAAGTTCACACTTTCAGGCTTATCTAAAGAAAAAGCGATCTTAGTTGAGGCCCCGCGGGTGGTTGAGTGCCCTATTCAATTGGAGGCAAAGGTTGCGCAAACCCATCCGTTTGCACAAGGCAGTGCTAAAATGGTGGTCCCTACGTTAGCATTTGAATTGGATATTCTAAAGGTGCACGCAGATGAAACACTGCTGAGCCACCCTGAGAAGTCCTATATAGACCCTGATAAATGGCACCCTCTTATCATGAGTTTTAGAAAGTTCTATACCACAAGCGATTATATTCACCCTTCTAAATTAAGCGAAGGCAGTGAAAATCAATATGCACCATGGAAACAAAATGGCTGGAGACGTAAACTGACACAGTGGCTAATAAGTCGTAGCACTAAAAAGTATCAGCATTAACAAAGGGTCAAGATTGAGCAAACTATATGACAAATATTAATGACCAGCACGTTAATTATCAACGTATTCAAAAAGCGATTTATTACCTTAATCAAAATCAAGAGGTGCAGCCTTCTCTTTCGGATATTGCCCAATATGTAGGCGTCAGTGATTTCCACTTACAACGTATTTTTTCAGATTGGGCAGGGGTTTCACCTAAGCAATTTTTGCAATATTTAACGAAAGAAAAAGCAAAAGAAAAATTACGAAATCACTCGGTTATGGATGCCGCCCTATCTTGTGGATTAAGCGGAAGCAGTCGCTTGCATGACTTAATGATCAGCTACGAATGCGTAACACCTGGTGAATACAAATCTTGGGGAAAAGGTTTGCTTATTCATTATGGGGTTCATCGCTCACCTTTTGGATTTTGTTTTATTGCTACGACCAAAAGAGGTATTTGCAAGCTGGCATTTTTTGATGAAGAAAGCGAACAGCATCCCTTCATGAAAGAACTGATAGATGAGTGGCCAAATGCAGTGATCCAAGAAAATGAAGCAGATACCTATACACTGGTGCAACATATATTTGATAAAGACTACTCATCAAGCAGCAATTTAAATATGCTGCTTAAAGGCAGTCCATTTCAGATAAAGGTATGGGAGGCCCTGTTAAAAATCCCCAAAGGTTCAATTGTTTCGTACCAAAATGTTGCAAATGAAATAGGCGATTCCAACGCCAGTAGAGCCGTTGCATCAGCCATTGCCAAAAATAGAATTGGCTATTTGATTCCCTGCCATAGGGTTATCCGCAGTACAGGAGCATTAAGCAACTATCGTTGGGGTAGTGATCGAAAAGCCGCTTTGATAGGCTGGGAGGAATGTAATTTATTACCACTTTAATCAAAGGTCATAATCAAAGGGGGCAGGCTCCTGATCCTTTTGACTCTACAAATTTAAGGCTATAAATTATCCATACACTTTAGCAGTCTGTATCTTGCCATTGTTAAATGTGATTTCAGAATTGGCTACGGCTGCCTTACTGGCATTTACTAGCCATTGACCAGCGGCTTCTTCGTCCATGCCGCCTTCAATTTTTTCCATCCATTGCTGGTGCAGTTCATAAATTTTTTGCAGTGTGGTGTAAATTTCGGTTTTCACAAAACCCTGTTGTAAATCGGGGTTGTCATTAAACATGGCTTCAATCTTTTCTTTGTCTGGGTGATCGTTTGTCACCAAAACACGGCCTTCACCATCGTTAGCTAATTTTATTGGCAGGCTGGTGTCCACACCGGCCTTGGCCAATTCTTGTGTAAACAGTTTTTCAAACGATTCCACATCGGCCTTGGTGGGTAAGGATAGGGGCGCCAGTTTGAAGATTGTAGCGTCACCATCAACCATTTTGTCATTTTTATTATCAGCATCCGAATTCACATCCACTTGTGGTGATGCAAACAGGGCGCGTGTGGTCTCTTCAAACTTCTCGGTAATGCGCTGCCCTTTAGATTGCTCACCCGTCACGTTGTCACTTAACGACACCTTAACAGAAGGTGACGGGGCGGCAGGAGCTTGCCGATTGGGCAAGGCTTGGCCGCGAGTTGATTCGATGGATTGAATCGATTGTGAAGACTGGGTCTGCGCGGTCGAGCGCGTAGGTTGTGGAATATGGGGGGCGTGGGGCCTAGTAAGCCCGCCCGTTAAGGCGGTCAGTGCATTGTTGTTCATTACTCATCCCGACACAGCATGCTGATAATATTTGCGTAAGCAGTCGTAATTGCAGCTAGTATGCCAAGGTGTAATTTTCCTTTTATGCTCGGGTTTTGGTGGGTATGGATTTTCTGGAAACTGCAAATACTAGGGGTTGGGTAGTTGATGTATGAGTACATTGGATCAAATACACGGCCCCTTAAACTTAACATTAAGAGGCAGCCTGTAGAGTTGTTTTTTTGTTTAGGCTCAGGCGCTATTTTCTCTTTGTAAAAATATTAGCCCCCTTACTAAGAAACATTGTGGAGTTACTTTAACAGTACGCTTCGCTAGATAAGGCTAATTGACTTACATCAACAGAGATTGCTCAATTTTTATAGGGCGTTTTTTCTTGGTGGTGATGGTTTAGGCCTTGCCTTTTCTCTTTATATTATCCCCCATAAATAAACAATTAATTTTAGGTTATAAAAATTAAATATTATTGATATCAGCAACTTTCTGGGTTCCAAGTAAGGGTAAGAATACGAGTAGGTGGACCTAGGTTATGTATATTTTTATGTGAGTATACGACGACTAAATTATATAAATATAGTTTTATATGTACGATGTAAGTTTAGATAAAAATTTTCAATACTAGTATAAAAGTCCCAGTTAATTGGGAAAACCGTACTACTTTTATATGGTGTTTTTAATGAGTAATTAGGTAGTTCGTACTAACTAAATGGGCGTGACTGTAAAAAGTTCACAAAAATAATTCGAATTACGAAAATGAAGCACTTTGCCGTTTTGAGATTAAAAATGTGTGTGCTAAATTCCGCGCACTTTCTAATGCTCAAAAAACAAGGATGTTGTAGTGAATTGTATTCGTAGTTTGTGCCTGATGTTGATCAGTTTAAGTGTATTCTCTTCTGCACAGGCCAATGAAGTTTTATTAAGCCATGTTAAGGCCACTAGTCAGGCCATGTCCGCTTTTTATATGCAAATTTTAAGTGAGGGCAATGAAAAATATTTAAGTGAGTTTGAAAAATATAAACAGCAATCATTCATGCTGCTTAAACAATATGATGAAGATAAAACCCCTCAGTCTAAAGAATTGATGAGCAGATGGCAGAGTTTCAGTGATCGCTTGGTACTAACATTAGATAAAGAGTATGGCTGGGAAGTGGATAGCCATGTGCGTCAAGATTTTAGATCTTACTTGTCTGATGTTTATCAGCTTATCGATCAACAAAAAAATAATTACAGCAGCAAGGCTCACAAACAATTATTGTCAGCGGTACAAATGGAAGCCATATCGGCTCGATTCTTTGATATCTCAAGTTTGTTTAATGTAAAAGTCTCTATTTTTACCAGTGATAAAAATAAACTAGACCCAAAAAACATCAGTCATGATTTCAAACAAAACCTAGATGTACTGGCAAGTATGAGTGAAAGTGCAAGCGCCAAACGTAAATTAGCATCGGCCAAATCAAAGTGGGAGTTTGTCGAAAAAAGCGTGGTGGATTACGAAGGGCACGGCGCCTACTTTGTTGTGTACGCCACAAAGAACAAGATTCAAAGGTCATTGGCATCACTTTAATGTCTATTGATGCTTTACAGTTACTGAATAAGGTTAGCTGTATCCATAGTTTAAATAACGGCTTATTAATCTATCGTAAATATAATAAATTATTATTAGTATTCTTAGGTTTGTTAAAGTTGGCTACGAAAAGTTAATTGATACGATCGGCTATCCTTGGGTATGCCGTCTCTGCCATTGTTTGCCTGAAAATACTCTTCATCAAAAAGATTCTTTATTGATAGCTCTATAGAGTTTTTATTACTTATTTCATATTGTGTATTTAAGTCAAAAACGGTTTGTCCATCGTGGTTTTCAGTGTCGCCTGTACTGCTATATGAATCTACAAATTGAGATATTAATGTGACAAGGAAGCGATCTGGATTATAGCCTATGGCCATATTGATTTTAGTTTCTGGCGTATTAATGTTTAACGATTGCCATGCTTTACCTGTATCTGTGAAAGTGGCACTTGCCATAAACCAGATTGAATCTGAATGTCTGTAGCGGCTTTCAAATTCGAAGCCAGTCGATGTGATTGTATTGTCAGCATTAGTGAAAATACTGCTTCCAGAGTTAGGATCAATTAATAGTGAACTGTCTAACTCCATTTCGAAAACGGGATTCTCTGTTTTTGTCTCGAAATAGGTGAGGCTTGTGAAAAAATTAGCTGATAAATAGAGTAACGTTAATTCTGATATGCCTGTGGTTTCTGGCAGTATTCTAGAAACAGAGTTTGGATCTACTAAGTCGTTTGATTTTTCAAAATTGTGGCCAACTTCTTTAACACCGGGTGATTTGAGCGCAGACCCGTATAAAAGTTTGGCATACCAGTGATTAGAAAAGTGTTGAACGATAGATAGCCTAGGTGAAACTTGGGTGTACTTATTATCCTCTAAGGCCCCTTCGTCGTATCGAGCCCCAAGTGTAAGCGATAAACCAGAAACTAAATCGGTTAAGTCATGGGAGTATTGCGTGTAAATGGATGAGGTTGTTGATTTAGAGTTAAAGAATGGTTTGGTTTCGACGCTGCTATCGGTATCGCTAAAAATGTAACTTTCACCATTGTCCTGTCTACGTATATCTAAATTTGCCCCAAGGATAGCACTGGACCTTTCTGAAATAGTCCAGTCCGCTTCTAATAAATATTCAATGTTTTTGGTAACCGCATTGAAATTAAACAGCAGCGGCCAAACATTATTTGATTGTGTGCCAGCCTCTGTTGATTCGTTGTATTTAACATAACTATTTAGCTTGAGATTATTACGAACAGTGTTCTCGTATTTGATGTAGGGAATAAAAATCTCACGTTTTTCGTTATTTAATTCGCTTGTATCTATTCCACCTGTCCAAGATTCACCATAACCAGATTCTTTATTCATATAAATAACGCCAAATGAAGTGCCTTTAGCAGCCCCTGTATTTAGCGAGTAACGAGAATTGAAAAAAATGCTTTTCTGCTGGTTTCTGTATACATTTCTTGAAGGGTTATTTACCGGTATTTCAGCAAGCGAGGCCTCTTTTTGGTAATACCCTGTGGTCATTCTGAAGCTTGATCGAGTGGACTTTTTTGAGGTATGCCCATGGAACATTTTCTGGTTCTGGCTGCCAATTGAAAAAGAGGACTCCGTTTCATCTACGCCAATTTCAGCTTCTTTTGTCTTTATGCTAATGACACCATTAAATGCGCTTACACCATATAATGACGAAGCAGGTCCCCTTAAAAATTCAATTTTTTCAGCTGATCGTAGTGGTAATTGGTATTGGCTAAATGCCATGTAATCGCGGGCGTGATTAATTGGAATGCCGTCCAATAATAATAGGTGTTTTGAATTTAAATTATCGACCTTGCCACGGGTTTCGAATACGGTATTACCTAGGACTGATTGTGTGCTGTACCCTGGTGTGATGTTGGCGAGTTCTTCTAATGTGTAATAACCAAGTCTATTTAGATCATTAGCGGAATATACGGTCACGTTCCCAGGAACGTTACCTAGATCTTCATCTCTTTTAGAAGATACAGAAACCTTCATATTGAGAAGGTCTTCAAGTGATAGATCAAATAAATTATTTTGATCATCAGCACTGATGGGCAGTGAAATACACAGGATCAGCGCTAACAGCAGCATAGGATGTTTTTTAGTATGACTTAGCATTTGGGTCATAGCATTTTCCTAACGAAGACTAGAGCGAACAGGAGGCGGTCTCACACGCTAGTCGTTGATTAGATCAAGTATAGTACATTTACTTAATCTTACTGCTCTAAAGGCTCCATATGACGGGGATTTTCATATGAAATATGAGGGCTTATCTATTCATTAAGTAGCCTGCTCACAGCCCCTTTTTTCATCAGATACCCTCGCCAAGTCAGCACAAGCCCATTAAAATACCCGCAAACAAAACAAAGAAGTCACCCCATGTCATTACCCCCTTGCCCAGCCTGCCAATCCGAATACGTTTACGAAGATCAAAACCACCTTATTTGCCCTGAATGCGCTTATGAGTGGAACCCGGAAGAAGTGGCGGCGGACAGTCTGATCATAGTAAAAGACGCCAATGGCACTCAGCTGGCCGAAGGGGACAAGCTCACACTGATAAAAGATTTAAAAGTGAAAGGCAGTTCTCAGGTATTAAAAATTGGCACCAAGGCGGTGGTCAGACGCATTGTAGAAGGCAAGGATCATCAGCTGGATTGCAAAGTGGATGGCGCAGGGGAAATGATGGTAACCGCTAAGTTTGTGAAAAAAGCTTAACGCTGATTAAAACAAAAGCCGACTCTGTGTAGCTGCGAAAAATTGATTGTGAATGGAACGTTAGCTCATGGAAATGAAATGCATAGCCATAAATTGGGCTTTAGGTCTTATTATTAACACAATGACTCATTTTATGTGTGTTTATGATGAATACCTGATTGCATGCTTTAAAGCCGTTATCATCGACCTTTGATTACAGGGAGGGATTCTGCCCAAGTACTGTTTGCAGATTCATCTAATGACTTTACATGGTCAGATAAAAACTCTAAAAATACGCTTACTGTAGCTGGCATATAACTGCGTTCTAAATACAAAGCGTATACACCAAAGTTGTCAGGTCGGTAGGCTTTAAATAGGGGCTGTATTTTATTTTTTTGTAGCCAGTTTTTAGCGATAAAATGGGGCATTTGTGCGATGCCTAATCCATCGCTGCATAATTCGGCCAGCGCTTCGCCATCATCGACTACAAATGACCTATCTGGGTCAAACTCCTGTACCTTACCTTTCACTAAGTGAAGGGTAGGCATTAATAACCCCGACTGTTTAAAGCGAAAACGGATCCATTTATGCTGTGAAAACTCGGTTTCGTTTTTAGGGTAACCATAATGTTTTATGTATTTTTCGGATGCGCAGGTTAAAAAATCCATGGGGCTTAATTTTTTTGCAATTAAGCGGTTGTCTTCCAAGGTGCCGCTTCTAATGGCCACATCAATTCGATGTTTAATAATATCAACATAAGCATCGTCGTATAGCACTTCAATATTAATGTTAGGGTATTTCAGGTGAAACGCTTTTAACATTGGGCGAATGTACAGTCGCCCGTAAGATATAGGCACGCTGATGCGCAAGGTACCTTCAGGGCTGTCTTTTTCATTTCTAAGCTGCGATTCGCATAGGGTTAACGCATCTAAGGTTTCGCGGCTCACTTTTAGATAACGCTCTCCTGCATCGGTGAGTCGTAATTGCCGCGTCGAGCGCTGTAACAAACTAAATCCCAGCTCCATTTCCAAACGGCTAATGGCTTTGCTCACGGTAGAAGGGTCGGTTTCATGCTGCTTGGCTGCCTTGGAGAAACTACCAAGATCACAGGTGGCAATAAAAAACTGAAGGGTGCGTATTTTATCTATTTTCATAACAAATCCATATGTCTATTGATGAATATAAATCACTAATGATAGGCATTGGGTGGACTTTATTCCTTAAAGTATTTTTATACAATGACTTAACTCTATCGAAAGGAAGCATTATGAAAATCATTATTTCACTTATATTAACTGCGAGCCTGATGCTGAGTCAGACGGTTATGGCGGATAGCCCTAAAATTGGCATTCTGGTATTTGATGGGGTGTTAACGTCAGATGTGACCGCGCCCTTAGAGGTATTTGGAGTGGCATCGCGCAAAAGCTGGTTCAGCGAATACAGTGTGATTACCATCTCGGTTAAAAAGCAAAACTACATCACCACAGAAGAAGGCTTAGGGTTAAAAGCGGATACTTGGATAGGCGCACAGCCAAAAGTGGATGTACTATTGGTGCCGTCTAGTTACACCATGGAGCCATTATTAGAAAACCCAGACTTAATTGCTTTCATAAAAACCACCGGCGCTAACGCCAAGTGGCTAGCCAGTAATTGCTCGGGTGCATTTTTATTGGCCAAGGCAGGTTTGTTAGATGGTAAAAAAGCCACCACTTGGGCAGGGGGTGAATCAGATTTAAAAGCCCAGTTTAATAACGTTGATGTGCAGTTTGATAGCAATGTGGTGGTAGATGGCAATATTATTACCTCAAACGGCAGCTTAGTGAGTTATCAGGCTGCGCTGGTTTTGTTATCTAAAATGGCATCGGCCAATAAGGCCCAAGAAGTGTCTGAAGCCCTTCAATACCAGCGATTTTCGCTGGCCGAGTTTTAAAGGTTTAACTCCTTTATTAAAAACCAATACTCTATATGAGTATTGGTTTTTCTATTTGCAGTTGGTATATCCGTTATTTTTCCATTGCCTATGGATAAAACTTTTAAGTGCGCTGCAATTAGCATTTTTTCATTTCAATGTTTTAACTCAAATAAGCCGCTTGGCTATATATTTTCCAGTTGTTTCTCTGAATGCCCACCCAGACAAGCGAACTAATGCAATAGATGTTAGTCTTCAATAATCCAATCAATTAAAAGGAAAGAAAGATGTTTGGTATTGAAATGACGGTTGTGGTGATTGCGCTTTTAGCCATCGTGACCATTGCAAAAGGCATAACCATGGTGCCGCAGGGCTACATGTGGACGGTAGAGCGTTTTGGTAAATACACTCATACTTTAGACCCAGGTTTACATTTGATTATCCCGTTCATTGATAGCATTGGCTTTCGTCAAAATGTCATGGAGCAAGTATTGGATATTGACCCGCAAGAGGTGATTTCATCTGATAACGCCATGGTGACCACGGATGCCGTGTGTTTTTATCAGGTGCTTGATCCGGTGAAAGCATCTTACGAGGTAAATGATTTACCCCGCGCCATGCAAAACTTGGTGATGACAAACATTCGTGCGGTATTGGGCTCCATGGAGCTGGACACCATGTTAAGTAACCGTGATGCCATTAACGTGGCGTTATTGAATAAAGTCGACGAGGCCACCGACCCTTGGGGTTTAAAAGTGACCCGTATTGAAATTCGTGACATTGCACCGCCACGTGACTTGGTTGAGTCCATGGCTAACCAAATGAAAGCGGAACGTGACAAACGTGCGTCGATTTTAACCGCAGAAGGTGAAAAACAATCGGCCATTGAAGTGGCGCTAGGCGAAAAACAAGCGGCCATTTTAAAAGCAGAAGGTGCTCGTGAAGCGGCCTTTAAAGAAGCGGAGGCCCGTGAACGTTTAGCCGAAGCCGAAGCCCGCGCCACAGAAATGGTGAGCAAAGCCATTAGTGAGGGTAACTCTCACGCCATTAACTATTTTGTTGCGCAAAAATACATTGATGCCTTGGGCACCATTGGATCCGCTGAAAACAGCAAGGTTGTGATGATGCCATTAGAAGCCAGCGGTGTTATTGGCTCGGTGGCGGGCATTAACGATTTAATTAAAGAAATGAAATCGTCTTAAGCACTCAACTTATTAGATAAACAGAAAAGGCAGGGGTAATGGAAAATAATTCATGGCTCGTATTGGAGCAACTATCCCAATGGCACTGGTTAATTCTGGGTTTGATACTATTGATCGGTGAAGCCTTGGGCGCAGCCGG
>Ga0209712_10000027_pt1 | contig 140614 bp, 123 predicted proteins | sample ArcOceMetagenome_FD_187443 | JGI IMG/M metagenome (GOLD analysis project Ga0209712, IMG submission 187443) | Marine eukaryotic phytoplankton communities from Arctic Ocean - Arctic Ocean - Greenland ARC118M Metagenome (SPAdes) (version 2) | ecosystem: Environmental > Aquatic > Marine > Oceanic...
CACGAACATAGACTGAAGACAGGTGCCACGACGAAATAAGTAAGGTCTGCTCTGTTACTAGAAATAGTAATAACCAACGAATATCAGCAAGATAACCGACGACATTACTTGCTTCATCCTATGTATTAACTCGCTCTAATTCGAGCTAAAATAATTATGGCTTAAAAAGTTAGGCAAGGATCAGTGCGTTTAACTTGACAATGGGAGTCATACCAACGCCTCATTCAGAGGCAATAAAATAGTTGGTTAAAATAAGCGAGGCACGAGCAAAAACCAACTGTTTTTTGTCCTGCTGAAATGACTTGTTAGGCATTTACGAACCCGACATACTTCCACTCTGTTGCTCGCTTTTCTGAATTATTATGAGCTTGTAGAGTAATAGGAACTTCAATTGTTTGGTTTTCGTTGTACTCAATAACTAATGTCCAATTATTTAACGAAATACCTTCCCAACCATCAGATAATCTTTCACCTGCGATGTACCCACATAACGTAACTTGTAGAATTGACTTCTCTTCGAAGGTAAGTGGGAATTCTTTTATTATCTCTTTAGTTTTTAGAGATTCCATAAATTGGGGTAAATCCTGCTTTAATAAGTCATCTTGCTCCAAAGGCACATAATATAATTCAGCTCTTTCCTTCCAATTTTCGCCAAAGCCAAAGGGTTCTTTATAATTAAGTTTAAGACTTTTAATTAAAACCTTTTTATTAAAGAAAAGCTCAAAATCTAATTTAATACCATAGTCTATCCACTCTTGGTAGCACCGAACTTCAGAAGAAATAATATTAACAGAAACTTCATTTTCTTCAGCTGACTTACCTGTAATTTTCTTATTTGAAGACCAATCCTTAAAGGTTGCTATAAGAACCAAAATGGAAGGAATCATTATGATTATTGGCTCCATATTGCTACTAGGATTAAAATACCAATATAAAGCGGTTCCTATAATTAAGAGACTAAATAAAACTCTAAGGATGACCAATGAACTCTCCTAAATGCCTAACGCCCCAATAAGGGGCTAAAAATTTTTTGCTAAAATGTGTAGCGAAGCGAAACCGAGCAAACTGTTTTTAGTCCCGCTTAATTGGCTAGTTATAAGCACTGTTGCACCTTAGCTTGAACATACTTGACGATAGACGATACTGTATAGTTTTTTAAGTAATTAGTTCCACATTTATCAAGACATTGATAGGTGATTGATACCGCAGCATCACCACCTGAATGCATGGTTTCGTGAAAACCAAGAATTACCATCTGCTCTTGTTTATTAGTTTTATCAAAATTGGTTCTCGTTATGAAAATTGGATTTTGATTAAAACTATATTCAACCATCGTTGATACTGGAACCCACTTTTGGTTTATCACTTTAGGGTAATTTAACCCAACGTATTCGTCACCTGGTCGATCTAAAGTAAACCCTAAGCAAAACGCTTTTTCAGGAGTTAATTCGATATCAGTAGAAGTAACGTTAGCTAAACTAGAGAAACTTAAAAAACACAGTATAACTAGAGTATTACGCATGAGTTCCCCTGTGCTTATAACGCTTTGCCAAAGGGCAAATGCGAATGTTGTTGGGCGAAGCCCAGTGAGTGTTTGTCCCAGCCGCGCTTTTTGCGGCGAATTTAGGCAACTTGTTATATGTGCATTTCACTAGGTCACCTTGCAACAACAAAAACAAGCCACGCTACGGGCAAGCCAGACGCACTAAAATAAAAGAGCATGCGCTTAATATCTGATGAGTCAATTCTTGGTATGCCTGACATCAAAACTATCCAGCAAATAAACGAGAACACACCCAGGATAACTTGAAGTTCAAATGTAGATAATATGCCTACGGCTAATCCTATAACTGCTCCAACAAGCAGATTCATTGATTTTTCAAATGTATTCATCCATGAGCTGTCAGTTTAAACCGCACATATAACGCCCCAATAAGGGGCTGATAATGCTTGGCTAAACTGTGTAGCGTAGCGGAACCGAGCCAAGCTTTAGCAGTCCCGCACTTAATTGGCTTGTTATAAATACTATTCGCCAACTTGCTCGGAAACACCTTTAAACACTATGGTTACACCCTTGAAATATGAATTAATCCATAAACCTAAGATGCCAATTAACCACATAAAGCAAGTGAATAATAACCCCATAAACAAACCAAGCGGTAATGAAACTAACAACCCTGATATGCCAGTATAATACTGTTCATTAAAAGCGACTGTTTCAAAGCCAAAAAGTGAAAATATCCCCATAAGAACACAGAAAGCCATTAAGCCGTAACCAATACTTTGAAATAAAAGTTTAAACAGTGATTTTTTAGAAATATTTTTTGCAGAGATTTCCATTTGCTCTAATCCTTGAAGTATTTATAACGCCCTGTTAAGCGGCAAATAACTGTTGGCTATAATGTGCGAGGCACGAGCGAAGCCAACTGTTATTTGTCCGTTTAAACAGCTTGTTATAACTCAGTTATCCTTAGTTGCCCAAGATATGATTTCTAGCATTAGTTTCTTATGTTTTGGAAGTTTCTTTTTATTTTCCATTTTCTCTGATAACTCGACTATTGAAGAAGATGGAATATCAAAATATTCTTCATACTTTTGAAGTATATTCATTGTGACATTCTTCTTACCAGTCTCTATTTCAGAAATATAAGATTTACTAACACTTAAGTGATTAGCTAAGTCGCCTTGAGATAAGCGGTGAAAAACTCTAATTGATTTTAAAGCATCATTTAACATAAGAAATTTCCTTTTGATTAAACAAATCAAATGAATAATTTTTATATTGTAAAATATACATTAAGTTATCTATATTTTTCTTCACATTTCTCTCTAGTATCTAACGCCCTAATAATGGGCAAAAAATAGTTGGCTAAAATTAGCGACCTACGGGAACAGAGCCAACTGTTATTTGTCCCGTATAACGGCTTGTTTATAATTAATGTCCTGTTTAGGCCCCGAAGGGCCGACAGGATAGCAATCATTTATCACCAGAATCATCTAGTAACAACCAAAGTAAAATTCTAAAAAGCCAAGGAAAAGTAATAATAGATTTTACTTTTTTCTTCACTCTTTTTAATAAACTCGGTTTTCTTGTATCCCGCTTTTTTTCATCATCAGACATAATAGTCCCTAATAAATAAAACGGTTAAAGATACAGTAACCAAAAGGTTCTGATAAGTCAATTTAAAGTTCGCAAATAGCGAACATGATTATTAGTAAGGTGCTGGATGCTGGAATGAGTTATAACATGTTTATAGCGAGCTAATCGCGCGCATTTCTACCACAGCGTAGCTCGTTTTCTTATTGGTTTATTATTAACAAACTTGCCAACTAATTGCCAGTGTTATTAAAATTCACCCGCGCGCGTTTTCTTCTTATTATAAAACGAGCGAATGGGTCGTTTTCTTGACTATGCGAGCGACGAAGCCATGGCTGTGCATATATACAGCGCTAATTTCACGAATTGAAAATGAAAACTCGCTCTGCGTATTTAAATTACATTACGGACTATATGCTCACTCGACAGTATTCATTAAGAACTATTAATGCTTATTTGAGTTGGGTCCAAACTTTATTCACTTTCACAACAAACGCCACCCAAACTCAATGGGAAATTCAGAAGTCGAAACGTTTTTAGACCATATTCTATTAAAACGTAACATGTCAGTTAAAACACAAGCTGCTAATGGAGTTGTTAGCCTTTTTCAAAATTATGAGCCTTTATTTAATCCTCTAGCGTTACATATTCGCTTTAAGACCAATATCGCTATCTATTGCTACTTTAAAAAACACATAAAAAAGCCCCGTTTGGTTTTAATCAAACGGGGCTCCACACTAATTAGTCACTTAAGAATAAAAGCGCCGATTTTGCTGGCGCTTTGCATCATTGAATTAGCTTTGTAGCTTACTGGTTAACCACACTTTTAAGTGGGTTAACTGGTTGTGCGTTGTCATCCAATATGTTCATATCAAAATCGAACTCATCAACACGAATCGCTTTTTCACGTTTCTTGTTGTAATCAATTAACTGAGCAAACTCAGCATCTGTGATTACGTTTGCAGCAAGTGCGTTTTCAAGCGTAATGCTAAAACGAGCACCTGGCTTAATAGTTCTTGCACGTAATGCTTTTTTAACTTTTGCAAGTTCAGCTAGTGATGCAATTTTAGCTTTATAAGCTTGCTCGTTGATATGATGACCGTCGCCTTCAATAGGCTTAACTAAATGCGTTATTTGCGCTTTAAATGCTGTATCAAGCTGTGCTTGCTCAGCTAATTCGCGGATTAAATCATCGCTGATTTTTGGCATTTTAGTTGAGTAGTTCATTGTAACGAAACGAATAAACTTACGAGTACCACTTGCAGGGAAGTTATCTAAGAACTTGTGCAATGCTTCTTCTGCGCTTTGTAGTGCAAAACGAGTTGCATAATGGAAGTAAGGTGCTGCTTGCTCGCGCTCGCTGCTCGCTACTTTTTGCTCGTAGTATTTAATTGATGCCATAGCTGCGTACAAGAAGCTCATTACATCGCCTAAACGTGCTGATAGCATTTCTGCTTGCTTTAATTTACCGCCAAGTACTAACAACGAGAAGTCAGCGTATACTGCAAGTTTTGCAGATAGTTTGTGTACTGCTTTTTCGTAGTCACGTACTTCTGGTAATGCTGAGCTTGCGCCAGCTGTAAATGGTAATACACCTAAACGGAATGCACGTAAGCTGTTTGCTGTACTGTAACCAATTGTTTTACGTAAAATACCGTTAAATTCTGCATCAGCGCCTTTGTCGTCGCTGTGGATTGATTCAACCATAGATTGTAAGTATGGGTGACAACGCATAACACCTTGACCAAATATCATCAGGTTACGAGTAAGAATGTTTGCACCTTCTACAGTAATTGCAATAGGTTGTGCAACGTAGCCACTTGCTAGTGTATTTTGTGGACCGTTTTGAATCGCTTTACCAGCTTGAATATCCATCGCCGAGTCTAATACGTCACGGCCAAGTTCAGTCATGTGGTATTTAGCAATTGCCGTTACTACCGACGGTTTTAAGCCCATGCCTAAACCTTCAGTTGTCAGTACACGCATTGCTTCTTGAAGGTATGTTTTACCCGCAATGTCAGCAAGCTTTTCTTGAATACCTTCAAACTGACCGATTGATAGGCCAAACTGCTCTCGTACTGCTGCGTATTCAGATGCAGATTTAAGTGCAACTTGCGCTGTACTTACACCTAGCGCGGGTAGTGAAATACCACGGCCAGCACCTAAACAGCTAACCAGCATTTGCCAACCACGGCCGATGTTTTTCTGACCACCAATAACAAAATCCATTGGTACAAATACTTTGTTACCACGTGTAGTACCGTTGTAAAAACGAATACCCATTGGATCGTGGCGATTACCAAGTTCTACACCTGGGTGCTCTTTTGGAATTAAGGCACACGTGATACCTAGGTTTTCTTTACCACCTAGTAAACCGTCTGGGTCAACTACTTTAAATGCTAAACCAAGAACAGTTGCGATTGGTGCAAGTGTGATATAACGCTTGTCCCATGTAATTTCTAGGCCAAGAACTTCTTCGCCGTTGTGCATGCCTTTGGTTACTTTACCAACGTCTGGAATGCCGCCTGCATCAGAACCCGCTTCAGGGCTTGTTAGGGCAAAACATGGGATGTCTGTGCCGTTTGCTAAGCGTGGTAAGTAATGCGCTTGTTGCTCTTGCGTACCGAAGTGAAGAAGTAGCTCACCCGGACCTAATGAGTTAGGTACCATTACTGTTACTGCTACTGCAGAACTTTTAGTCGCAATTGTGCCAACAATTGTTGAGTTTGCGTAAGGGCTAAACTCTAAACCGCCAAATGACTTAGGAATAATAAGCGAGAAGAAACGTTCTTTTTTCAAAAACTCTAAAATGTCATTCGGTAAGTGAATGCCATTTTGAATTACTGAATCGTCAATCATGCCTAGTAGCTCTTGTACAGGGCCGTCAAGGAATGCTTGTTCGTCAGCTGTTAGTGTAGCTGCTGGTACATCGCGTAATGCACTGAAATCAGGCTTACCTTGATAGATAGAACCTTCAAGCCAAACATCACCCGCGTCTAGCGCTTCTTGCTCAGTGATAGAAATACTTGGTAAAACTTTTTTTAACTTTGTACGTAAACTCATGATTGAACTCATCCGACCAGATAAATAATACCTACATTACGTCATAAAAATCGCTTTAGATCAATTACTCTATTCAATTAATTAACAGTTTTTTCAATTTATTTTCTTTACTTGAACGTAAACTGTTGAAACACAAAGGCTTACACATGTACGCTGAAAATGATAAATTTTTTAAGATTGATTGATAAAACGCCGTGCAAAGGCACCAAAAAGCAAATAATCTGCAAAGCGGGTAATAAATTAGGGTGTTTTTTTAAATACAGACTGTTTTAATTTTTAAATTTAAGCCTGATTTATTGTATTGAACAGGGTAAGTTGACACGTTAAATACGTGATTTATGGCCACTCAAGTTTTTTAAAATGCTTTTGCTTATTAGTGTAAATGTATAAAAAATAATAAGTGAATGACACCTAAAAAAGGCATAAAAAAACGCAGCTTAAACAGGCTGCGTTTTGTATTAATCAGAGTTTTTTAACAGCCTATTTTTACGACATGCTTGCCTGTAAAACCACCCGCGAGCTGCGTGTTTAAGGCATTAGATACCGCGTTTGCGTTAAACTCAACAGGCGTTAAGGTCGGTGCTTTAATATCACCATTAGTGGCGCCTTCGAGTAATAAATTACCCATAAAGCTCAAGCGTTGCTGCGCACATAAACTATTAGCGAGCCATGCACCACCAAGCGACACAACACTTATATTTGGCGCGCGCCGGTACATTAGATCTTGTTCAAAACAAGGTAATGGATTTAAACACGCTATTTTTCCGCAAAAACGCATGAGTTCGATATTACGCGCTGTCGACTCACCACCCACGGTATCGATTACTGCATCGAACCCTTGCGGCCCTAGCTCTCTGCGAATTTTTTCACACAACTTTTTATCGTTGTAGTCAAACACAACATCCGCGCCAAGCTGTTTAACGAGTTTATGGTTTTTCTTAGAGGCTGTTGCAAATACATCAGCGCCACGCTGTTTAGCGTACTGAATGGCAAACTGCCCCACTGCACCTGCCCCACCTTCAATAAAAACAGTTTGCCCTTCGGTGATACTAATTTTATCTAAGCTAATTAGTGCTGCCATTCCGGCGCAAGGCAGCACAGCAGCAACCGCTGGGTTTAACTCTTGCGGTACAATAGACACTGCAAAATTAGGCACTTTTGTGTATTCACTCAGTACCCCTTGCCCACCTACGTTGGCGTGCCACATGACTCTCTCGCCAACATTAGGAAAAATCCCTTTACTTGCTTTTACTACAACACCTACCGCATCAAGCCCCAAAATATGAGGGTACTGCCACTGACAAAAACCTGATTTTGCAAAATGCCCATCAACGGGATTTAAACCAACATATTCTACTTTTATCAGTAGCTCGTTATCTGAACACTCGGAAACAGGTAACTCAATGTCAGCTAAGTTTATTTGATCATTCGGTTTTTCCAATACAATGGCACGCATTGTGTGCGGTATAGTATTTTGCGTTAAAATATCAGTATCAGACATCGTTAAACTCTACTTATTTGTGTTACTTAGTGCATAGCTCCATTGCCCATTAAATGATTGGTACGCATTGACCTTAGCAAGTAACGATAAAATGGTTGTTTCAACTGCATTTTCTTGTGCTATTAAAACATCCTGCCGCGCATCTAACAACTCTAGATAAGGGATTTGGCCTTCTTCATACATGGCTTCTGCTTGTAAAAATGCTTTATTAGCAAAGTCATAACGTTCATCTGCAAAACGTTTTTGCTGTGCCTGATTAACTAAACCCTGCAACGAAAGCTCACTTTCACTAAGTGCTTTAAGCACCACGTTTTGATAATCGCTGTAAGCGGCTTCACTTAAAAACTGTTGTGCGTCTCGTTGTGCTAAAAGAGCAGGATAGCTTAAGATTGACCATTGCAACTTAGGCGCAATTTGCCATTGCTGCTGTGTATCGCTAAAGCCATTACTACCTAGACTTAACACACCTGAAAAACCACTTAGGCTTACATCAGGTAGTAAAGCTTTACTGGCTGCCACACTTAAACTATTGGCTTGGCTAAAGTCATAAATTGCACGGCTAATATCTGGCCTCAGTGCAATAGCGGCATTTGGCTTACTAAGTGTTACGTCAAATTTATTGCGTAACACACTCAGTTCATTTGTTAATTCAATATTTTGAGTTAAACGCCCTGTAAGAACAGCAAGCGTTGATAAATCACTGTACTTTGCAAACTCAATGGCAGGAATTAACGCTTGTTGCTGGCGTAATTGCGCTAGGGTGCGGTTTAAATCAAGCTCACTTGCAACACCTTCATCAACCCGCGCTTGTAACACATCAATACTTTGCTCAAGCGCTTGTATTTGTAAGCTAATAATGCGCTGTTTTTCAGCATTGCCTTGATAGCTAACAAACCCTTTAACAACCGCTGAAACAACTTCAATTTGGAGTAAACGAACTTGCTCTGCTTGGCTCATAGCCGATGCATTTGCGGCATCAACTAAAGCAGTCACTCGGCCAAATAAATCAAGCTGCCAATTAAGTGCAAAATTAGCACTTGATTGACGTGAGTTTGTATCTCCTAAGCCGCTTCTTTGAGCGCCTACCTCAACACCACCTTGCGGTAAATATTGTGCTTTTTGCTCGCCCAGCCTAGCTAATGCACTTTTTAGTACAAGCTGACTTGTTTTTAGGTCGTAGTTTTTAGCGAGTGCATCTGATACTAATTGGTTTAGCTGCTCAGACTTAAGCGCGTGCCACCAGTTAGTTTCATCTGCACCACTTAGTTGGTCAGCAACTTCAGCACTGGCAACAAATTCGTTAATTGTTTTTTGCTCGTCAAGCACGTCAACCTTACTTGCACAGCCAGATATGAGCGTGACCATTAATACAGAAGCTACGGTTAACTGTGTTTTAAACCGCTTTGCTATTTGATTAGTCATTTGATAACTCCTGTGTGTTACCTTTTTTCTTTACAACAAGCATGTAAAACACCGGAGTAAACAATAAACCAAACACGGTTACACCAATCATTCCAGAGAACACGGCATTACCCATTGCATGGCGCATTTCAGCCCCTGCACCCGTTGCTAGTACAAGTGGTATAACACCCGCTGTAAACGCGATTGATGTCATAAGTATTGGGCGTAAACGCATACGACATGCCGCTAATATTGCATCAATATGCGATAAGCCTGTATCGTTTTTATCTTTTGCAAATTCAACCATTAATATCGCATTTTTAGAGGCCAAGGCCACCAGCACAATAAGCGCTATTTGCGTAAATATATTGTTGTCTGAACCTACAAACCAAACACCAAGTAATGCTGAAAATATCGTCATTGGCACAATTAAAATAATTGCCAGTGGTAAGCGTAAGCTTTCATATTGTGCAGCCAATACCATAAACACCAGTAACACAACTAATGGGAACACATACACCATAGTGTTGCCTGCTAATACTTGTTGGTACGTTACTTCAGTCCATTCGTACTCAATACCACTGGGTAGGTTGTCGGCCAAAATAGCCTCAATTGCCAGTTGAGCTTGGTCAGAACTAAAACCAGGTGCAGGACTGCCGTTAAGCTCTGCGCTTGGGTAACCGTTGTAGTGCATTACACGGTCTGGGCCAATTGTTGGCGTAACCGTTAGGATTGAGCCTAATGGCACCATGTTACCTTCACGATTTCTTACTTTAAGGTTAAGAATTTGATCAGGGTCTAGGCGATAATCAGCATCTGCTTGCGCATTTACTTGGTATGTTCGGCCAAACATATTAAAGTCGTTTACATACACAGAACCCAAGTATATTTGTAAAGCATTAAACACTTCGTCAAGCGGAATGCCTTGAATTAACGCTTGTTCACGGTCAATATCAATATCCATTTGTGGAACTTGAATTCTAAAGCTTGAGTAAAGCCCCATTAATGCTGGGTCTTGTTGCGCTTTGCCAATCACTGTTTGTAGGCTGTTAAATAACGCTTCAAAACCTTTGTTTGCTCTGTCTTCAATTTGAAGTTTAAAGCCACCTGTAGTACCTAAACCTTGAATTGGCGGCGGTGGAAATACTGCAACAAACGCTTCGTCAATTGCTGCAAACCGTTGATTTAACTGCGCGGCTATAGCCATGGCCGATTTACTCGGATCGGTTCTATCTTCAAATGCATCTAACGGAGTAAACACAATCCCGCTGTTAGGGCTGTTGGTAAAGCCATTTACTGATAGACCTGGAAACGCAACCGTATTAGCAACACCTGGTACTTCAAGTGCAATTTGTTGCATTTGTCTAAGTACATCCTCAGTACGGTCAAGGCTTGCTGCATCAGGTAGTTGTGCAATGGCAACTAAGTACTGTTTGTCTTGTTGTGGAATAAACCCACCAGGTACTGCATCAAACAACTTAATGGTTCCACCTACTAGGGCAACATAACCGATCATTACAATAAAGCTCATACGAATTAGTTTTTTTACTAATTTTTCGTAGCCTTTGGCGCCTCGGTCAAATACACGGTTAAAAGGTTTAAATAACCAGCGGCCAAATAGTTTATTTAACAAACGTGTGAATGCATCTGGCTTAGTATCGTGAGACTTTAACAACAGTGCCGCTAAGGCTGGCGACAGCGTTAACGAGTTAATTGCTGAAATCACCGTTGAAATAGTAATTGTTAAGGCAAATTGCTTATAAAATTGCCCTGACAATCCGGTAATAAATGCCGTAGGAATAAACACAGCACACAATACGAGTGCAATGGCAATAATTGGCCCTGTTACTTCGCTCATAGCAACACGTGTTGCCTCAAGCGGCGACAACCCTTGCTCAATGTTACGCTCAACATTTTCAACTACAACTATGGCGTCATCCACCACAATACCAATGGCAAGTACTAAACCAAACAGCGACAAGGTGTTAATAGATACGCCTAACCACTGCATTACCGCAAACGTACCAATGAGTGAAATAGGCACAGCAATAAGTGGAATAATAGAAGCACGCCATGTTTGTAAAAACACAATCACAACAATCACTACCAGTACAATAGCTTCAAGCAACGTGGCAATAACAGCATCAATAGAGCCACGAACAAATACAGTAGGGTCATAAACTATGTCGTATTCTACACCTTCAGGAAAGTCTTTTGATAAGCGAGCCATGGTTTCGCGTACTTGGTCCGAAAGCTCAATTGCATTAGACCCTGGGCGTTGAAATATAGGCATTGCAAGTGCAGGTTGCGAGTCAAGCTCAGCACGCAAAGAATAGCTGTCTTGACCAAGCTCTACGCGGGCAATATCTGTTAGGCGTGTTATTTGGCCTTCATCACCCACTTTAATAATTACTTGTTCAAACTCTTCAATACTGTTTAAACGCCCTTTTACATTTAACAGTACTTGAAATTGACTGTCGTTAGAAACCGGCTGTGCACCCAAGCTTCCTGCTGCTACTTGTTGGTTTTGTGAACGAAGTGCTGTTATTACATCTGTTGCGGTTAGCTCGCGTGCTGCTAGCGCATCTGGGTTTAACCATACACGCATAGCATATTTACCTGCGCCAAATAAACGCAAATCACCCACACCCGGTAAACGTGCTATTTCGTCTTTAATATAGAGGTCGGCATAGTTAGACAAATACGCGGTATCGTGGGATTTTTCTGGTGAGTACAAGTGCACCACCATGGTTAAATCGGGTGATGATTTTTCAGCCACCACACCTAAACGTTGCACCTCTTCAGGTAAACGTGGCAAGGCGCTGTTTACACGGTTTTGTACTTGTACTTGGGCGCGATCTAAATCAGTACCCAGTGCAAATGTAACCGTCAGCGTCATACGACCATCACTGGTTGCTTGAGAAAACATATACAGCATGTTTTCTGTACCATTAATTTCTTGCTCTAACGGCGTTGCTACCGTTTGCGCTATTACCGTTGGGTTAGCTCCTGGGTAGCTTGCTGTTACAACCACGGTAGGAGGCACAACTTCTGGGTATTCACTTACCGGCAGTTGAAATAACGAAATACCACCGGCAATTAATATAACCAAAGACAGCATGGCCGCAAAAATGGGTCGCTGTATAAAAAAGTGTGAAAATTTCATCTAAAAAACCTTATTGCTTTGCGACTAAGCTTGAATCGTCATTGTTCATGGTGAACGCTACATCACTGCTATCAATGGTTACTTTGTTCGGTGCCACAGGCATACCTGGTCCAACACGAGCAGGGCCATTTACGGCTATTACATCGCCCTCTGAAAGACCTGAGGTGATGGCACGAAGAGAGCCATAACGCTCACCCACTGTAACTAATTTGTACTGCAGTACATTGTTTTCACCCACTGTCAAAACAAAGCGGTTTTTTAAATCAGTCCCTATTGCTCTGTCTGGCACAATTATTTGCTCTGTCACTGAATTAGCAGCAAGCTTAATACGCGCAAACGACCCTGCACGTAATTGGCTGTTATCCTGATCAAATACAGCACGCACACGCAGCGTACCTGTTGATGAGTTAATTTGATTATCAATAAAGTTAATGTACCCTTTGTAAGCAAAATCGCGTTCGCCTACTTTTTGCATTACAACGGCTTGGCGACTTTTTGAGGTCACGTTACTAAAATCGCTATTCCAGGTGCGTTCGTCCACATCAAAATAGGCGTACATTTTTTCGTTAGAAACAATGCTGGTAAGCACGCTTTGCCCTGCAATGATGTTGTTACCTTTCGTGATATTGGCACGCGAGATAACACCGTCGATAGGTGACACAATGGCTGTAAATTCTAAATCAAGTTCAGCTGATGTTAGCTGTGCTTGTAATGCAGCAAGTTGAGCTTCGCGTTGGCGTAATACAGAAGTACGTGATTCTGCTTGCTCAGTTGAAATTGCTTTACGTTCAGTTAAACGTTCAGCGCGTTTAGCTTCGCTTTTTGCTTGCTCGAGCGCAGCTTGTGCACTGTTAACTTGGGCTTTTAAACTAGCAACAACTGCCGCAAACGGACGGTCATCAAGCTTAAACAATACATCGCCTTTTTTAACAAGGTCGCCTTCATTAAACGTAATTTGTTCTATAACACCAGATACGCGTGGCATAAGTGCAACTTCTTGCGGTGACTCTAAGCGAGTTGTGTAGGTGTGCCAGCTTTGTACTGGTTTAACAAGTACGTTAGCAACATCTATAGGTTGAAGAAATTGTGCTTGAGCCGAAGGCGGTGTGCTTTCATCAGCACAACCAGCAAGTGTTAAAAATGCGCCTGCAAATGCAGCAGCGATAAGGTGTTTTTTCATGAAGACGCTCCTTTAATTGATTAAGAACGCATACTACGGGTTATACCTGCGGACAAAAACCATAGATTTTTAAATTCATTAATGCCAAAATGGCATCAATTGTATTGTTTTGGTGGTTTTATGGATACGACAAGTCGGCTTTTAATGTTGCTTGAAGTGGTTGAGCAAGGCTCTTTTGCTAAAGCTGCCGAATTACGTAATATCGATCGCTCTGTGATCTCTAAACAAATTAGCCGTTTAGAAGATGAACTAGGAGTTAGATTACTAAACCGCACTACTCGCTCATTTTCACTCACTGCCGCGGGTGCAGAAATGATAAAAAAAGCCGGTGAGCTCAGAGAGCTGCTTGGCGAAACCGTGCGCATGGCCGAAAACTACCACTTAGAGCCTCGTGGCGTCCTCAAAATTACTTCATCAACACTCATTGGTAGGCGCTACTTACAACCAGTACTTAATGACTTTCAAAAGCGCTTTCCTCAGGTTGAAGTTGAATTAAGGCTTGATGACAGATTAGTAGATATTGTATCTGAAGGGTTCGATTTAGCATTTCGTATTGGTGAGCCAAAAGATTCATCACTCATTGCAAGAAAAATTGCACGTAATCGCTTATTAATTGTTGCCGCCCCCGAGTTTATAAGCACGTATGGTATGCCATCCACCATGGAAGAACTAGCAGATTTGCCTGCGGCAAGTTATGCGAGCAACTCTATGAGAGTTGAAACAGTGGACTATTACAATAGCTCGGGTGAGCCATGTGAGCAAAAAATAAAAAGTGTATACCGCGCCAACGACGCTGAAGCACTGCTAATGAAGGCCATATCTGGCACCGCTTATTTTGTAGCACCGGCATTTATAATCGGTGACGAAATTACTGAGGGTAAATTAATTCCTATATTAACGGATGTGAAGTTAATGGATTACAGTGCTATGTATGCTGTTTATCCGCACAGAGATTTACCTGTACGTACACGGTTATTTTTTGATGCAGTGCGCGAATATTTAGGAAAAGATAAACCAATTTGGGAACGCGGCATCCCAAACTTTGAAAAAATGTATTAAGCAGGTACTTCTATTTGCTTTAATTGCTCTTTTGAACTTGCATATACTTTATTTCGACCTAAGCGTTTTGCTTTGTAAAGCTGTTTATCAGCTGCAATGAAAATAGATTCAAGCGAGGGGTTAGCTTGATAGTCAGCTACACCAATACTGATAGTAAGTTTAATTGCATGCCCCTCAATATTAAACGGTGTTTTTTCAACAGTTTCTCTTAACTTTTCAGCTGCAAATAAGGCTTCGTCTTTGCTATTAAAAGAATGAATAACGGCAAACTCCTCACCGCCAACCCTAAACACGTACCCCTTTGCTAAGGTTATTCTTAAAAGCGTTGCAATTTCAGTAAGTACTTTATCGCCTACATCATGGCCAAATTTGTCATTTATTTGTTTGAAGTAATCTAAGTCGAGTAAAAATAAATAGGTATTTGTTTTATCAACCAGCTCTACTTCAAAATAGTGGTTCATTGATAACCGGTTACCTGCGCCAGTTAATGGATCAAGTAGTGCTAGGTTTTTTAAACGTTTGGATGAAAGCGCGCGGCTTCCCTCAAAAATATGCGAAACAGTCCAAATACTGACATAGGCCAATAGTAAGTTAATCGCCATATTTAAATTTACTATAGGATCAGGCGAAGATTTACTTAATAAAATCAGTGATTGAATAAAGAGGACAGTACCTGAGAAGAAAATTCCGTATCGCTTTCCCATTAATAAGTAACACAATACAGGCAAAGCGAATGACCATACAAATAAGCCATATTTAGGTTCTGATATATAATTGGCGTACAAAACTATAATACAAACCAATACACACATTACAACAGACTGCCAAAACCGCAATGCATGCTTACTTAAATGATAAATGGTATACAAGCAATAAATTGAAAAACAGAGCTCTAAAAAGCCGAGCAAATAGACACCACTGAATACGTTTAATGCGCTAAAAAATAATGACACAGAACCAAAAAACAAACACATCCATATAAGAACGTGCTTTCTTAATGCTTTAGTACTATTTAGAGCGGTGATATCCATTCAATTAACTCAATAACGTCGAACTAAGGGATTATTCTACCCTGTAATAAATATATAACAAGTGTAACCGAGCGTTATTACACCACATTGTGGCATTTTTAACCGCTAACCACCCAGCATTGAAAGGTTAGTTGTTACACCTGTTTCGCCCTGATGTAGCAAATGAGTTGGTTTTTTAGTTTTAATATAACGAGATAACTGATCTATAAGTGCTTGGTTTGAGTTTTCATTCATGTGCTCTCGTAATGAAATACCTTGCTCTGAAAACAAACAAAGGTGTAATTTACCCAAAGAAGACACTCTCAGCCTGTTACATGTGTTACAAAAGTCGTTACTGTAAGGCATTATTAAGCCAATACGCCCTTGGTAGTCAGGGTGATAAAACTCCTGAGCAGGACCGTCTGTAATGCTTCTAATGACAGGTTGCCACCCCGCTGCACGTAATCGTGCTTTGATTGACTGGCCCGATACGTGATTTTTATCAAAAAACGCCTTATTGTCGTTAGTTTGCATTAGTTCAATAAAGCGCATAGTGACTGGACGATGCTTTAAATACGCTAAAAATGTGTCGAGCTCTTGACCATTATATTGCTTCATTAACACGCTGTTTATTTTTACCGATTCAATACCGCTGTCTAACGCGGCGTCTATGCCTTTCATCACGGTATTAAATTTATCGTGACCGGTAATAGTATTAAACATTCTTGGATCAAGTGTATCAATACTCACATTAATCGCATTAAGCCCTGCATCTACCCAATTGTTAATGTGCTTATGCATTGAAAAACCGTTTGTTGTAGCAGCTATTTTTGTAATGCCCGGTGTATCTTTTGCCACACGAATAACATCTATGAAATCTTTTCTAAGGGTGGGTTCACCGCCAGTAATACGTAGCTTGGTAATACCATGATGCGCAAAAGCACTAATAGTATTACTGATTTCATTCAGTGAAAGGAATTCTCTGTCATGGTCACATTGGTAGCCATCGGGTAAACAATAAACACATTTAAAGTTACACACATCGGTAATCGATAAACGTAAGTAACTAAATTTTCGCCCTGCTGGGTCGATGAGCATAAAAAACCTTCACTTTACTTTGTTTAACTGGGCCTGTGAGTATTACAGGTTATGCTTTTATTATGGTTGTAGGTTAACACACGGAATTTGGCTTTATTAATATAAAATAAAGGCCTTATGCATTTAATCTAATATGAGCCTAATAACTCGCACTACAAAAGCGTGTAAATTTAAGGTTTACACGCTTTTGGTGTTTATTTAGGCTTTTAAACCTTTTACAACTGCACTTGGTTTCATTGGTAAGTCACGTAAACGTACACCTACTGCATTGTATATGGCATTGCCAATTGCTGGCGCAACACCAATAACACCTGGCTCCCCTAACCCTACAGGAAACTCATCACTTTGCACAAACTCAATGTCCATTTCGGGTACATCTTGCATTCTCAGTGGAAGGTAAGTATTAAAGTTTGTAGCAGCTACTTGGCCATTTTCATAAGAGTTGGACTCATGTAAGGCCATACTAGCTCCCCATAATAATGACCCTTCTAATTGAGCCATCGCACCATCAGGATGTACAATTAAACCAGCGTCAACAACAGCGTATAACTTTTTAAGGGTGATTTTGCCATCACTTTTGTTAACGTGAACATGGGCTGCAGTGCCAATCCATGCTGGCATGTGGCGCTCTTGCCCTGAACTAACCGAAAAACCAATGCCCTCGTTTTCGTTAAGCTTTATTGAGCTAACTTTGTCTGACACTTTTTTAAGTACATCATGTAAACGGCGCGCGCCACCCACACTTTCAGGTGCTTTACCCGCTTGTTTTCCTTTACCGTCAAGCATTGATAAACGAAACTTAACCGGATCAATACCTTGCTTGTGCGCTATTTCATCTATAAAAGACTCAAGGCTCCATACAATCCAACCCGGTCCAACTGAACGTAACCAACCCGGCGTAAAAGTGCTTTGTGCTAACTCGTTATTGATAGCACGAGCACGATGGTTACTCATGCTATACCAGTGATCAGCACCTGAGGCAGAAAACGAATCAAATTTACCATTACCATCAACACCAGGAGCCAAAAAGCCTGGCGCCATTGCTTTGGTTGGCCAGCCTGCAGCAAACGCATGCTCTAATGCGCTAAGCTCTCCCTTTTCACCGAACGAAGCGGTTAATTTAGCCGTAGACGCTGAGCGAGACTGATCAAATAAACTGTCATCTTCACGGGTAAATACAAGCTTAACCGGTTTACCTATTGCTTTTGCCGTTAATGCAGCAGGGACCGTCCAATCACCAAATAAACGACGACCAAAGCCACCACCCAAATAGTAAGGACGAATAATGACTTTATTTTGCTCTATATCAAGGGCTTTGGCTAAAGCAGGTAACGTGAGTGATTGCCATTGGTTACCCGTATGTACAATCCAGTTACCGTTTTTAAATTCAGCTATGGCGTTAAGTGGCTCTAATTGGTAGTGACTTGCTGTCGCCGTGGTGTAAGTTGCATCAAATGTGTTTTTTGCATCGGCCAAAACCTGAGGCGTATTGCCTTCATCTACAAATAAAGTACCGGATGCGCTATCGTCACATAAATTTTTACCCTGCGCCTGAATATCTGCCTCGGAGACGTTGGCCGTTTTGCCTACCTGGTAGCTTACATTTAACGCATCAACCGCTTTAATAGCACTGTGATAATTATCAGCCAGTACAACAACCCATCCTTCAACGGTATTACTAGGATCGTTTAATATTTCAAAACCGCGATAACCTTTAATTGCTTTTGCGCCACTGTCATCAACGCTTGTTACTTTACTACCGTAACGTGTCGGAGGAATAACCGGACGCGCATACACCATACCTTCTATTTCAACATCAATGCCATACACTGCTGATCCGTTTGTTTTAGCGGGTATATCTAATGCTTTAAAATCTTGGTTTAAGCCGGTTAAATGACGTTTATTAGCTGGTTTTAAAGGAAGCTTTGCAACTTCTTCACTTGTAAAGGTAAGATTAAATTCACCTTTTTGTACAATATCAGCGTAACTTACCGATTGACCACCAGCAACAATTTGCCCTTTTTGTGCAATACATTGCTCTGGTTTAACCCCTAGCATTTTAGCCCCGGCATCAATAAGGGCTAAGCGACCTGCGGCACCCGCTTGCGATAGCGGTTTAAAACTTTGAAATACTGACCACGAACCACCTGTAACCATATATCCCCATTTCTCATGGGTGTCTACGTAAGTAATTGATACTTTATCCCAATCACACTCTAACTCGTCGGCCACTATTCGTGCTAAAGCAGTACCAATGTGTTGGCCCATTTCAGCCTTTGCAATGCTAACCTCTACCCCACCATTGGTATCCATTGTCCACCAAATAGTGGGTGAAAACGCCTGTTGTGAAATTGATTCTTTGGCGCTTAAAGAACCTGAAAGTAACGCAGGCGCAAATGCCATTACCAAGCCCGCACTAGCACTGCCAATCATAAATGAACGACGATTTAAGTTGACGGTTTCGCTGTTTTTTTGAAATAATTTTTTCATTATCCGCTCCGATTAAACGTCTTGCTCATTTGGGTTAAACATCTGTACTGCGCTTTGTGACTCATCGGCCGCACGTTGTATTGCCGACTTTATACGTTTGTACGCCATGCAGCGGCAGTAGTTACCATTCATATGATTGACAATTTCTTCGTCTGTTGGCGACGGATTGTCTGCAAGTAATGTTGCCGCTTGCATAATCTGCCCAGACTGACAATAACCACATTGCGGTACTTGCTCTTCAACCCATGCTTTTTGAAGCGGGTGTTCGTTATTGAGACCTTCAATAGTGGTAATGTTTTTACCAGCTACAGCTCCTACGGGTAATACACATGAACGTGTAGCCTGTCCATCTAAATGCACTGTACACGCACCACACATTGCTATGCCACAACCAAACTTAGTGCCCTTTAGTCCTACTTCATCGCGAATAACCCATAGCAGTGGTGTATCTTCACTTGCTTGTGATTCAATCACTTTGCCATTAATTGTAAACGTTACCATAACCCGCCCCTTGAATTAGCTCTCAATCAACTGCACTGCGATTTGTGCTGAGCAGTTGGTAATACCATTAAAATTAAAGCAACTTGATCCTCGACATTGCTCTTAAGTTGTATGCGCAACTTTATGCCCTGCGCAGTATGTATTTATATAAACATGTTCAATTAAAGTTTAGTTTGTTTTTTTATTTAAGCTGAACCTCTGTTTGAGGTAGATTTATTGCCTAAAGTTTTAATTATTTAATTTAGCGCCTGTTTAGCGGTATAACAATTTAACTGCTCAACGGTATCTATGTCTGCGCTTGCCTTATTTAGTAAAACGCAGTTTACAATACCGCCGGATTCACGAAGTAGATGTTGAGCGCCTTTGTCATTAGACAAAGTGGTGAGTAAATCAAAATCATCATGAGGAAAAATTGCCGGCACACCTAATCGTTCTCCATAGTTAGCACACCATCGAGTGGGGTTATTCTGAAAACGAGTGACTAACTGCTGAATATCGCACGCCTCCAATTCAACCTGATCGGCTAGCATAAATAAAATGCCATCCCAACCGTCACTATGCCTTAACTGATTAGCTGCAAGTGCGATTGATTTACCTAACCCTTGCTGCCAATCTAAATTACAGATAATTTCGACATTATTGTAGTGCTTTAGCGCTTGAGTAATTTCGTTATGCCAGGCGCCTGAAACAACATAGACGGCACCCGCGTCTAACTGTTGTAAAACGTCAACTGCACGAGCGATCATAGTTTTATTATTGCCCACGTTTGCTATTAATTTGCATCCATCAAAACGAGACGACTGTCCTGCGGCTAACAACACTTTTGCTATGCGCATACTTCACTGACCCCAATTACTAAGGGATGTAGCATCTTTATTAGAAAGCACGGCGTGTATTTCACTAATAAGTGACAATGCAATACTTTCTGGCGAGTCGCCACCTAAGTTAAGCCCTACAGGCCCAAAAACAGGCGCTTTCACCTCTTGTATAGCTATATTAGCTTGCTCAAAAACTTGTGCTCGTCGGTGTTTAGGACCCAGTAGCCCCATATATTTTAAATTAGACTGGTTCAACGCATATAGTGCATTTGCATCCAGCTCAACACTGTGGGCCATTAATATGCTGGCATCCACCTTTTGCTTTTCGCAATATTGGGTTAGCTCTTGAGGCGGACAACGTAAAATAGCATCTGCCTGCTGAAAATATTGCCTTTTAGCATTAGCCGCGCGGGGATCCCAGACAGTCACAACCCAACCCAGCTGCTTAGCAATAGAATAAACGGCAACAGCGTCGGCACCGCCACCCACAATTAAAATATGTGGGGCTGGGTATACGGCCACTTGAAGCCAATGCTGATTATTTATTTCAATGATTTGTGCTTTACGATTAACAGAAAGACCATCAGAAACATTACGTATTGAAAAAACGCCCTGCCCCAACTCACAAAGAGGTTGCACTGGTTGTAAATAATAACCTGACACTTTTTCTTTAAGAGCATTAAAAACAAAATCGAGATTTAGGTATTCATTGGCGCTATTAACTGGCTGTAAAACAATATGGACAACACCACCACAGCCAATACCTAGCTGAAAAGTTAAATCATCTTCATCGGTGGCATCATACGTAATCGTTTTTGACGTAAGGGAGGTCATTACTTGTTTGGCGTGGCGCTGAATATCTGCCTCTAAGCACCCACCGGAGAGCATACCCAATCGCTGCCCTAAGCTAGAAATAAGCATCATGGCGCCTAGCTTACGGTAGCTCGAGCCTTCAATTTTATACAATGTAGCCAAAACCCATTGCTGTTCGTCTCGTAAAGGGTGCCACGTTGCAAGCATGCTTTTTAAATCAGTTACCATATAAGTGCCGTTAGAATCCTTTATTTATGTATTTTCGTAGCCTATAAAATATAGCTTTAAATAACTGACTAATTTTAAAAACGTTTAAACTACGTTGGCCCTTCTCAGTAAGATCATATTTATATTATATAAATGAAATTTTCGTACTCAATGTAAAGGGTTAAATTTTACGGTTCCATTAAATCGTTTAAGGTTTCAATTAGGCTGTCAAATTCATCATTAACACTTTCGCGCTGTTTTTTATTCAATGTCGGGGCTAGTTCTATTAATAAATTAACATATAAGTCAAGGTTGCTGGCATTTATGGCTAATTGCTCTTCGCTCATAAAGGCTTCACGCTCTTTTATTACATAGCTTAATTTAGTTACAAACTCATCCTCAGAGAGTGTTTCATCAACCATTATTGATTTTGCTGCATCTAATCGAGTTTGTTTGTAATCAAGCCACAGCCCGCCTGACTCCGTATGCTTGTTATTTGCGTCTGTAATAAGTTGCTTTTGCTGGTCAGTGAGCTTACCCAGCCAATCTGAGTAGTAGTCTAACTGGTTTTCTAGGCGTTTAGTTTTGCGCTCTTTACTAGATTGTTCGTTGTATTGCTCACGATCTTCGTTAATTTGATCTTGAATATTTTGTATAAATTCATCGCGCTGATCTCTAGAGAGCGTATATCCTAATTGCGCAAGCGAAAAATGCGCATGCTCAAGAAGATTTTTCCAGTGGGCCCTAGCAAATACTACCTGCTCTTTTAATTGAGCATGATTTAGATTTTGATTAAACAACGACTTTAAATTTTCAATATCTTGCTTGTATGCTGGCAACTGTGTATCGCGGTGCCATTGCTGTGTGGTGTTAATAATCTCTTTTAATTGCTTGTTCTGTTGTTTGTTTAAATCGACGTAATCATCAACCCAAAATGACGATAACCAAGTTAAATTATTATATGTAAACGAAGCAGAACAACTCGTTAATAGCAGTACGCTTAACGCAATAGTTATATGTGACAACTTATTTTTTATTGTTTTTAACATTTTCACCTCTGCAAATATAAACGCTTCACTTAGCTAAGCACTTACATAATGAACCTACGTAACGTGAACTCGCTACCTTAAATAGCATAACAGTCAAAAGTTTATAATTAGCAACTTTTCGCCATGCTTTGACATAGTTATTTCTTTTAAATTTTCTGTTATATCTGTATCTTACGCTTATAAAATCGAACGTGTTAGAAAAAACGCCCCCGATTTGAGCTATAATCACAAACAGAGTTTATCTAAACTTAAATGCACGCTAGTTTGTTTGTAGTAATAAAATAAACCTAAAATATAGCAACGTTATACGCCCTTAATTAGCTGCAAGTGCAATAGTGTTGTAAATAAAATGGTTTTATTTAACTCACAGTGAAACGATTACTTTTTGGAGACATCGCTATGTCACAGTTTAATTTAAAAACGTTATTACTTACGGGTGCTTTAATTGCGAGCCCTTTTGCGAATGCTACCCTTGAAGAAGGTATTATTGCGGCGAACGAAGGTCGCTTTGAATTCGCTTTAAAAGAATTTGAATACCTTGCCGACAAAGGGTTTGCACCTGGCATTTACGAGCTCGCTAAATTATACGAAGAAGGCCACGGCGTTACACGCGATTATTACAAAGCAGCCGATCTATACAAAAAAGGCGTAAAAAAGAATCACGCAGACTCAATGTTTGCATTAGCGGTATTATACGACGAAGGCAAAGGCGTTAAGTTAGACAAACAAATGGCTTTATCTTTATTCGAAAAAGCAGCCAAAAAAAACATGCCTGCCGCACAGTTTAACTTAGGCGTGATGTATTCAAATGGTGATGGTGTTAGTCACGACTACAAACTTGCTAAAACATGGTACGAAAAAGCCGCTGGGAATAACTATTCTTTAGCGCAATTTAATTTAGCGCTTATGTACTTTGAAGGGCTAGGAATGCCTAAAAACCTTGAGAAGTCATACATATGGAATACAATTGCCGAATACAATGGCAACATGCAAGCAAGCCATAGTCGAAAGTTAGATGAGCGTTCAATGTTACCTAAAGAAATTGAAGAAGCAAAAGAAAAAGCTGATGCAATTTACACTAAAATCCTTGCAGGTACCTACGCAGGTGAAGGACGTCTATTTTAGGTTAAGCAAAAAATTAAAGCTGAACTTAGTGTCATTGTGCATAGTTAGTTCAGCTTTTTTTGGGTTTGTTTTACTTAATATATAACCACTTCAGTAGCTTGGTTAAAAGTTTACTTTGCTTAAGTAACAACCCTATACGCGGGTTAAAAGAACCAGAAACGAGTGTATTTTTAGCGTGACTAAACGTTAAAAACCCTTCCTTACCGTGATAGTGCCCCATACCTGAATGACCCACCCCACCAAATGGCGCGTCGTCAGCAGTGACTTGTACTAAGGTGTCGTTAACCGCAACGGTCCCACTAAGCGTTTGTTTAATAATGTACTCTTGCGCCTCTTTATCTTGACCTAAAATATAAAGAGCAAGTGGGTTAGGATGCTGTTTAATATAATCAAGAACGTCATCTAACTTCCCATAACTCTTAATTGGCAATATAGGCCCAAATAGTTCATCTTGCATAAGTTGCATGTCGTCGGTCACGTTCGTTACTAAATGCAGACCCATACGATGTTTATCTGCATCTTGTTGATTTTGTTCAAGTGGCTTAATGACATTTGCCCCAAGCTCTTGTGCTTGTACTAAGTATTCGGCTAAACGCGCATAATGTGAGTCACTAATAATAGAGGTTAAGTTTTTACCTTCAACACCTTGCTTAAAATGCTTTTTATAAAGCTCACATAACTGTTTAATAAGCTGGCTTTCTAGGGTTTTAGGCACAAATACATAGTCTGGCGCGACACAAATTTGCCCGGCATTTGCCATTTTACCGAATAACAGTGCGTGTGCTGCTTTTGTAACATCAGCTTGCTCGGTAATAATCACTGGTGACTTGCCACCAAGCTCTAAAGTAACGGGAGTTAAGTTTTTACTGGCTGCTTTCATTACTAATTTGCCAACCCCAGTAGAGCCGGTAAATAATAAGTGCGCAAAAGGAAGAGACGAAAATTCGCTGGCAACGTCGCTGCCGCCTTGAACCACACATACATGCTGACTCATTTTGTCATCAAAAAGCTTTTCTAATACGGCATTAGTATGTGGTGTAAATTCGCTGAGTTTTAACATTACTTTATTACCGGCTGCGATAGCGGTGATCACTGGCACAACCGCTAGTTGTATTGGGTAATTCCACGGTGCGATAACACCTACCACGCCTTTAGGCTGATAGGTAACACTCACTTTAGAAGGCCATAAGCTAAGCCCCACAGAACGTTTACTAGGCTTTGACCATTTAGGTAATTTTTTAATAATGTGCGAAAGCCCTTGCACGGTAGGCAAAATATCACCAAGTAAGGTATCAAACGCAGTCCGGTAGCCAAAGTCTTTAGATACTGCACTGATAAGTTCTTCTTCTAGCTCTACAATGCGCGAACGTAGTTTTTTTAAAATGGCAATTCGAGAATGAATAGAAGGATAAGGATTATCTAAAAACGCATTTTGTAAACTAGTAAACTGCGCTGATAAAGAGGCTATTTGTGCTGTGTCTGTTGTCAAAATAGATTACTCGACTTTTAATGTTATTGTCGACTATAACCTTGATCTGTTTTTCGAGCAATAACACTAATTTACCTATTACAACCACACACATAGTGATTAAGAGTCGCTTTGTTTAAGATACAAACCGACTCAATTTTTAAAAATTAAATACTGTTTTTGCGAGCGTTATTGTTACAAGTGTAATTAATACGATAGCGACTAGGTTAAGTGCAAAACCTGCTTTGATCATATCGCGAATTTTAATTTTTCCCGAGCCAAATACAATGGCATTTGGTGGTGTAGCAACTGGCATCATAAACGCACAACTGCATGCTATAGCAGCAGGAATAACCCACACTAAAGGCGAGCCAAAAATACTTTCAGCAACTGGGCCTAATAACGGCAAAAAGCCCGCCGCAGTAGCTGTATTACTCGTGATTTCGGTTAAAAAGGTGATAAGCGCGACAACAACCACTATGCCCAAAACTAGCGGAATAGCACTCGCCCCTTCTATCATTTGTGCAATGTATTGCGCTAAACCAGAAGATTTAATCTGTGATGCTAACGATAAACCACCGCCAAATAATAACAATACGCCCCATGGCACTTTAGATGCACTTTGCCAATCTAAAATTCGCTCATCACTGCCCTTCTTAGCTGGCAAAACAAATAACAACAAGGCTGCTGTAATAGCAATAGCAGTGTCTGAAATGCTAAGACCCGATAAATCAGCTAATAGCGGTCTAAAAACCCAACATAACGCGGCTAGTACAAATACTGAAAACACACCTTTTTCAGCCCGTTGCAACGCACCGAGTGCAACAAGTTCATTACCAAACATAGCTTTACTGTCTTTAATGTTTTCTGCATTTTTATCAACTTTATAGCTGAATTTAGTAAGCCATATCCAACACACCAGTAACATCACAATTGCTAAAGGCACACCTACCATCATCCATTGCCCAAAGCCTATTTCAATTTGGTAACTTTCAGATAAGTATGCTGCCATAAGCGCGTTAGGCGGTGTTCCTATTAACGTAGCAATACCACCAATGCTGGCACCATAGGCAATTGATAGAAGTAATGCTTTTGCAAATCCATCTTCACCAGAATCAGAGTGACTCACTAAATGAATAATTGATAACGCGATAGGTAACATCATCACCGTTGTAGCCGTGTTTGACATCCACATAGATAAAAATGCTGTTACTAACATCATTGCTAAAATTTGTAAGCTCGGTTTTTTACCCGCATATAACATAGTGGTTAACGCAATTCGTTTATGTAACCCCCAACGTTCCATAGCTATTGAGATTAAAAAACCACCCAAAAATAAAAATATAAGTGGGTGTGCATAAGGCGCTGCCGTAATTTTGATAGGCGCAATGTTTACAAGTGGCGTTATTACTAGCGGTAACAATGAAGTTGCAGGAATAGGAACAACCTCAGTCACCCACCAAGAGGCCATCCAAAATGTTAAACCTGCGGTTTTAAAGGCTGTATCAGATAGGCCATTTGGTGGATCTAATAAACAGGTTAGCATCATTACAATGGGCCCAAGCCAAAGCCACACGCTTCGTATAATAGGATGTGTTTGATTAATATTATTTAGGTTGCTTACCATCACCGCGCCAAAAGCTATTTAACAGTCGACACAGTAAAGAAGATAGTAAGGACTTGTCAAATGGATATCAGCCATAACCAAATTTGCATAGAGTTAAAGGCTTAGAGCTTTAGTAAGAGTGATAAGTGTAAGGCATCAAAAAATTAAGAAGGGCAATTTATAGAAACGCCGTAAACAAGAGGTCTACGGCGAACATATCAAAATTAACTAGTCGCTAATGCTGATCTATTTTTTATGTACTTATATAAACCAATTAATGAAGCAGCTATCCAAAATATCTCTATCACAAAGCTTGCTAAATTAAAGTTATAACAAAGGCTTATTAATAATAAAATCGCCCCTGTTAGGTTCATCATGTTGTACGTCAAGCTGGTTGGTGTTGTTTTACCTAATTGAAGTAGAAAAAACGAGCCAACAACTAAAAATGTGCCTGTCATACCGATGATGTCAAATAAGAGTGCTATCACGAAACTATCCTTTATCCATTTTTAAATAACCCAAAAAACTGGCCCATTCCATGGGGAGGGTATTTTTCATTCATTGAAACAGCAAAACCGGGCGATCATAGCAACAAAGCAGTTTCAAACAAGGCCATATGTCCGCATATGTTTTTAGCTTATTTAAATGTAACTTTTCCACCTATCATTTTGTAGGCAGGCGCGCCGCGGATTAGAGCAGGTCTTGCAAAAGCCCGCTCACAACTTGGGCAAATACACGGAATTTTTGTGAAGTCTTGAGATATACGCTCTTTAAAACACTTAACAAGCGCCCCCTTCCCCCCTTTGCGATATTTAAAAAGTTGCGTTTTGCATGACGAGCAAAAAATATCAACGGTTTTTATAGGGCCTTTTTTGTTTGGTTGTGCCAAAACACCTCCGTAATTAATAATTATATTTAAGGTTAAATAAGATAAGTTTAATGAGGTAGCCCGTAAATTAAAACAGCCGTAGTGACTAGAAAGTATTTTAACCGCCCAGTTCATGACTTATTGGCAGTAGCTAAAACATGGTTTAAGTGATCAGCGAGGCATTTAAGGCTAAAGGGCTTAACAATAATGCCTGAAACTTTAGCTGCGATTACATTTTTTATAGTTTTAGAATTATCTTCGCATGTCACCATCAAGACAGGGGTTGAGGTAAGCTGTTCGTCATTTCTTATTCTATTTAGTAAATCTTTACCGTCCATTTTGGGCATATATAAATCAGTGATGACCAAATCAAAAGACTGCTTTTTTAACAGTGTGAACGCCTGAATACCATCGGTCGCTTCAACAATATCAAGATAGTTTAGATTTCTAAGCATGTTAATTAATACATGTCGCATCAGTGGTATGTCATCAACAACAAGTATTTTCATATTATTTAGTTACCTGAATAAATAAAGAGATAGGCAATTTTTTGTTTATAAATCAATTATGGCCACCCGCCTAAAATTAATCCCATCAACGAAAATTGGCTTACATAGTAACCACTGTTTATCAAAAAAAGTTTTACTGGACGCTGCTCATAAAGATAACTTAAACCCAAAGAGCTGCTCACCCAAAATAAACCAATAGCAAAACCAGTCCCTACACTCAAACCCAAGCTCGACTCGTTACCTAAAAATATCGACAGTACAAATGCAGCCAAAAATGAAAGTAAAAACGTGCCAACACATACGCGTTTTTTATTAGCACTTTGCAAGTCAAGCTCGGTCAAGCCGCAACTTTCAAGCCAAGCTTGTCTAAATAATAAGTTTGAATACCAAACACTACTTAACGTAAACGACGAAAGCGCAGCAACCAGTATCGAAATAAAATTAATATCCGAAAAATTCATACAACACTGAAATTTCCTGAATCGTAACGTCTTTTTAATGTAGTTAATATTAACTAAAGCAGCAAATACTAAAGTGTAACCGACACATAAATAACTGCAAACTATTAGAACAATGCAAACGTTGCGTTTGTTAACTCAGCTACATCGTCTATGGCTAACTTTAACTCCAAACCACGCTTACCGGCACTGACATATATAACTTCAAACTCACTAGCACTGCTGTGAATATATGTTTTAAGACGTTTTTTTTGTCCTATTGGGCTCACTCCTCCAAGTATATAACCGGTACTTGCATTTACTTTTTGAGGCGCGGCCAAGGCCATTTTTTTTGTTTTTGCCACTTTAGCAAGCTGTTTAAGATTAACTTGTTGAGATACGGGAGTCATGGCAACAATTAGTTCACCTTCATGTGTTTCTAGTACAAGTGTTTTAAATACTTGCTCACTATTTAAATTGAGTTTTTCAACTGCCTCTAAGCCATAGTGACCATTGTTTGCATCGTGCTGATAGCTCAGTATTTCGAACTTTATTTTTTGTTTTTCGAGCAGTGCGATAGCGGGTGTCATTGGGTTCTCACTTTTTTAGAGGTGTTAGCAAATTTAAAGCAAAAAAAACGGCGCTGTAAAGCACCGTTTTTTTTAAACAACATAATTTTTACTTTGTTAAGTCATCAAAAAACTTTTTAACACCATCAAAAAAGCCTTGCTCTTTAGGACGGTTTTTTGAGCTATCTGTGCCCATGCTTTCTTCTAACTCTTTAAGTAGTTCACGTTGGCGCTCGTTAAGATTGACAGGTGTTTCAATAACTACCTTACAAATTAAATCACCTTGTGCGCCACTTCGTACAGATTTAACACCTTTGCCACGCATACGGAACATTTTGCCGGTTTGCGTCTCTGACGGTATTTTAAGTTTTGCACGACCATCAAGTGTAGGTACTTGAATTTCACCGCCTAAACCAGATGTAGTAAAGCTAATAGGAACTTCACAATATAAATTGTTACCTTCACGTACAAATATGTCATGTTCTCTTACAGACACTTGTACGTATAAGTCACCCGCTGGTGCGCCATGTACCCCGGCTTCACCCTCACCCGATAAACGAATACGATCGCCTGTATCAACACCCGCTGGTATTTTCACCGACAACGTTTTAGTTTTTTCTACACGGCCTTGACCATGACAGCTGTTACAAGGGTCTGAAATAATTTGACCTTGCCCCTGACACGTAGGGCATGTTTGCTGAACAGCAAAGAAACCTTGGCGCATTTGCACCTGGCCTGCACCATGACAGGTAGTACATGTTTTAGGTTTAGAACCCGCTTTTGCACCGCTTCCATCACAAGGGTCACAACTTACCCATGTTGGTACTTTAATTTCAACTTCTTTACCACGAACCGCTTCTTCAAGCGTTAGATCCATGTTGTAACGTAAATCAGAACCGCGTTGCTGGCGAGATTGACGTCGGCCACCGCCGCCACCAAAAATGTCACCAAACACATCGCCAAATACGTCACCAAAATCGCCATGGCCGCCACCAAAGCCGCCATGACCACCGCCACCGCCCTGTTCAAAGGCCGCATGACCGTATTGGTCATACATCTGGCGTTTTTGATCGTCAGTTAGAATTTCGTATGCTTCTTTTACTTCTTTGAACTTGGTCTCAAGCTCTTTATCGCCTGCGGTACGATCTGGATGATATTTCATCGCTAAGCGTTTATACGCTTTTTTTATGTCTCGCTCACTCGCATCTTTGCTTACGCCGAGGACTTCGTAATAATCGCGTTTTGACATATCTATCACACTACTCTTTCTATTTTGCAGCGTAAGCTGCGGGATAAACCGATAAATCTCATCGATTTATCATTGGATTATGAACCTTAAATACATGCAAAAGGCGCGACAAGCTATTGCTCGCGCGCCTCATTTGTTCATCCTAACCTAAACACCTAACCGAGTTAAGTGTTTTTGGTTAGTTAGAAGCGTCGGCAACAATTACTTGTCGTCTTTTACTTCTTCAAACTCTGCATCAACAACGTCATCATCTTGCTTGGCTGATTGTTGTTGCTCACCTGCGTCTGCTTGACCTTGCTGTGCTTTAGCTTGAGCAATTTCCATTAACTTTTGAGACTTTTCAGCAAGTGCTTGCGTTTTAGCTTCAATTTCGTCTTTGTTGTCGCTCTTAATTGCAGCTTCTAAGTCTACAACTGCCGCTTCAATCGCTTCTTTATCTTCACTTGGTAAAGCATCGCCCGCTTCTTCAACTTGCTTACGTGTACCGTGAACCATTGCATCTGCTTGGTTACGAACAGCTACAAGCTCTTCAAACTTTTTGTCTTCTTCAGCGTGCGCTTCTGCATCACGTACCATTTTTTCAACTTCTTCATCGCTTAAACCTGAAGACGCTTGAATAGTAATTTTTTGCTCTTTACCTGTGTCTTTATCTTTAGCAGATACATGTAAGATACCGTCAGCATCAACATCAAATGTTACTTCGATTTGTGGTGTACCACGTTGAGCAGGACGAATACCTTCAAGGTTAAATTGACCTAAAGATTTGTTGTCGCTTGAACGTTTACGCTCACCTTGTAACACATGAATTGTTACCGCAGACTGGTTATCTTCTGCTGTTGAGAACGTTTGTGATTTCTTAGTAGGAATCGTCGTGTTCTTCTCAATAAGCGCTGTCATTACAGAACCCATTGTTTCAATACCTAGAGACAATGGAGAAACGTCTAGTAATAGTACGTCTTTAACATCACCTGCTAGTACGCCACCTTGGATTGCCGCGCCTACAGCTACAGCTTCATCAGGGTTAACGTCTTTACGTGGCTCTTTACCGAAGAAATCAGCAACTGTTTTTTGTACTAAAGGCATACGTGTTTGACCACCAACAAGAATAATGTCGTTGATGTCGCCTACTGATAAATCAGAATCAGCAAGTGCACGTTTAAGCGGCTCTAGAGATTTAGTTACTAAATCTTCAACAAGTGACTCAAGCTTAGCGCGTGTTAGTTTCACGTTCATGTGCTTAGGACCTGTTGCATCAGCAGTTACGTACGGAAGGTTAACTTCTGTAGATTGTGCTGAAGAAAGTTCAATTTTTGCTTTTTCTGCAGCTTCTTTAACACGTTGCATTGCAAGTGGATCTGTTTTTAGATCTAAGCCTTGGTCTTTCTTAAACTCTGCTACTAAGTAGTTGATAACGCGGTTATCGAAATCTTCACCACCTAAGTGAGTATCACCATTGGTAGCTAGTACTTCAAATGTATGCTCGCCTTCAACTTCATCAATTTCAATGATTGATAAATCGAACGTACCACCGCCTAAATCGTATACAGCAACAATGTTTTCGCCTTTGTTTTTGTCCATGCCGTAAGCAAGGGCAGCAGCAGTTGGCTCATTGATGATACGTTTAACTTCAAGACCAGCAATACGACCGGCATCTTTAGTTGCTTGACGTTGTGAATCGTTAAAGTATGCAGGTACTGTAATTACCGCTTCAGTTACTTCTTCACCTAAGAAGTCTTCTGCAGTTTTTTTCATTTTTTTCAGTACTTCAGCAGAAATTTGTGGTGCAGCGCGTTTTTCGCCGCCCGCTTCTACCCATGCATCGCCGTTATCAGCTTTGATGATTTTAAATGGCATAATGCCGATATCGCGTTGTACTTCTTCGTCTTCAAAACGACGACCAATTAAACGCTTAATTGCAAATAATGTGTTAGTAGGGTTAGTAACCGCTTGACGCTTAGCAGATTGACCTACTAATGTTTCACCGTCTTGCGTGTAAGCAATGATAGACGGGGTTGTGCGATCGCCTTCCGCGTTTTCTATAACACGTGCTTTGTCACCATCAAGTACTGCAACACAAGAGTTTGTAGTACCTAAATCGATTCCGATAATTTTACCCATGAAACTTCTCCAACTTCAAAATTCGTTATACGTTAATTCGTTCGATGACTAGTAAATAGGGATGCCCTAAAACTAATTCAACTGTAAAAATGAAAAAAAATTCATTTTTTATGATTTATTTACAAAATAACCCCAATAATTGTAAGGAATGATGATTTTTAGAGCGTTTGACACACCTTTAAATACTGGCCTGACCAGTTTGGTTGTGTTATAAATTTATTAAATTGCACTTTTAAAGGATATTTCCCATGCATTTTGACCAACTACTTGAGCAAGCCGCTAAAATAGGTCAATCAGATAAAATCGAACAATCCGCACTTACCATGCAATTTCCTGAAAATTGGTGCCAAGGAAGAACCGCTTTTGGTGGTTTATCAGCTGCATTGTTATATCAGGCTATTAGAGGCAAAGTGAATAATGACCGCCGACTTCTTTCATTAAGTACTAATTTTGTTGGGCCTTTACTCGCCGACACCCCTTTTTCACTTTATGTTGAAGTATTACGTGAGGGTAAAAACAGTACACAAGTACTCGCTAAAGCAATTCAAAATGAGCAAGTAGCCGTAATCGTGCAGGCTTGTTTTGCTAAAAATAGAGAGTCAGCTATTAATGTTCCTGTTTCAAAGTCGTTAGGTTTAAGCCCTGTTAACGAGCGTTATACGTTACCCTTTATAAAGGGCCAAATGCCTGAATTTTTTCAGCATGTGGATTTGTGCCCACAGCAAGGCGCAATGCCTTTTACAGGGGCAGACACATCTCATTTAGGTGGGTGGATGCGACTTAAACATACACCTGAAACCATTACAGAAGCGCATGTAATTGCACTAACCGATGCATGGCCGCCAACATTATTACAAATGTTTAAACAACCCGGACCAGCAAGTAGTATGTCGTGGTATTTAGAGTTTGTTCAGTCTCCCAATTTAACGCCTGGCGAGTGGCTTGGCTTTGAAGCAATTACGCATCACTCTAAAGATGGATATGGTTTAGAGGATGGGTGTATTTGGTCACAGTCAGGTGAGCTTATTGCTCTTACCCGCCAAACTGTTGCCGTGTTTGATTAGGGTCGGCTGAGCTTTGCAGGTTGAAATTCGTTCAAACTCGGGGCTATTTATTTGCGGCGCGAGATTTGCTTCACGAGATTTGCAACCTAGTGGGCTCGAAAACTGCTCCTGCATTACTCTACTGGCTTACATCCATGTAAGAATAAGTAAAAACTGAGTAACAAAGAGTAAATAGCCGCTAGGAAGCCCCCCCTTGGGAAGCGCCTGTTTGGCATTAATGCTACGTTCTCGACAATTTATGAGGAATAACCATACTAAATAAGCTCTTCCTTAATACTAATACAGACTCCTGCAAATCCAACCTTGAAAGGTCAATAGACCTTAATATATAAAATGCTGGCCAATCAGATAGTTTCTGGCTTGGCCTGTATTCAAAATTAACAGTTCGCGTTGTATTACAGCTTCAAATATTGCAAAATCAAATAAATGCATTATTGTTTGGTACTAAATTGCAAACTGTTTGTCCCTGCTGTGACCTGATCATAGATATACCAAGAATTATCGCTAAGCAAATGGCGATTTGCCCGCATTGCCATCATAAATTATGCGAAGCCAACGTAAACCACGATAATCGCATAGTGGCGTTAAGCTTTAGTGCTTTGCTAATGCTACTAAGCAGTATGTTTTATCCTTTTTTATCCTTTAGTAGTAATGGTATAACCCAAACTATCACCCTCCCCGACGCAGCCCGAATATTATTCAATTACGATAGTGAATTGTTAGGCCTTTTTATTGATTTAAGCATTATTGCCTTACCAATGAGTTTATTAATTATTTTAATACCCCTTCATTTAGGTGTTTTAAAAACATTGCCACAAGGCATTGCGCGTAGGTTGCTTAAGTTTACTTTGGCACTTGAGCCATGGATTATGTCTGAGATATTTTTAATTGGTGTTTTAGTCAGCATGGTTAAAATTATGTCTTTGGCTGATATAAGCTTTGGGGCAAGTTTTTGGGCTTATGCTGGCTTTGTTATTTTATACATTGCCGCTTTAGTACACTTAAATCGTCCAAGGTTATGGGCTCAAATAAAACCAGTAAAAGTGTTAGAAGGTGCCGAGCACGCTAAACGTGCTATTGATGAAAATATTAAAGCCTGTCATGTGTGTCATCAGCTTTGTACAGGTAAGGTCTGCCAGCGATGCCACACCAAAACACATGTACGTAATCCTCATAGCGTTCAAAAAGCAACTGCTTGGCTCATCACATCTATTGTTTGCTATATACCAGCCAACGTATTGCCTATCATGAATACAACAAGCTTGGGTGATGAAACCCCGTCCACACTTATTGGTGGGGTTATTTTACTTTGGAAAAGTGGTTCTTATCCCATTGCAGGTATCATTTTTTTTGCGAGTGTTGTTGTTCCTTTAGCCAAAGCATTTGTACTAAGCTTTTTGTGTATTATGGTAACAAAACCTGCAAACAGGCATACAAAAAGTTACACTAGAATTTACCAACTCACTGAGTTTATTGGTAAATGGTCAATGATTGACGTTTTTGTTGTCGCCATTTTAGTGGCTTTAGTACAGCTAGGTAATTTAATGTCAGTTACACCAGGCTTAGGCATTGCATTTTTTACCGTTATGGTAATATGCCAAATGATGGCTGCTCATTCATTTGATCCACGCCTTTTATGGGATTCACCTAAAAATAAATCATCAGAGACTAAAACATGACCGAAACTGCCCAAGTAACAGATGAACCAAGAATCTCTGCTATCTGGATTATTCCAGCCATAGCGCTTTTTGTCGGCGTGTGGATGCTTTATCAATATCAAGCAAATAAAGGCCCCACTATATATATTGAGATGCCGCAAGCCGAGGGCATTATTGCAGGTAAAACAGAAATAAAAGTGCGCAGTGTAAAAATAGGGCAAATAGACAGCGTTCGTTTATCCGACTCCCAAGACAGTGTGATTGCACGGGCTCAAATAGATAAAAGCTATGAAGACTTACTTACCGACGACGCTAAAATATGGGTGGTAAAACCACGTATAGATGAAACCGGCATAAGTGGAATGAGTACCTTACTCTCTGGGGTTTATCTAGAATTTGCACCGGGCGAAAGCAATACACTTAAAGAAAATTTCACCCTGCAAGAGGAACCTGCATTAATAGGCAAAGACGTGCAAGGTGGTCGCTTTAAACTACTTAGTTATAACGCAGAAGTACTTGATGTGAGTACCGGAATATTTTTTAAGAATTATAAAATTGGCCAAATAGAAACCGCTACGTTTGATTGGGAAAACCAAGCAATGAAGTACGGTATATTTATAAAAGCGCCTTACCAAAACTTAATTACCAACAACTCAATTTTTTGGGTCAACGCCGGTATAGAAATTGATTTATCTGCTGATGGCATAAATATTAATACAGGCTCTTTAAGTAAGCTTTTAAAAGGCGGAATTTCAGTTGGCTTACCCGATAACCAAACACCGGGGGAAATAGCTAACGATGGCCACAATTTCTCACTTAGCCAAAGCTATAAAGAAGCACTAGAAGAACGCTTTTACGACTTTGACTATTACATAATAGATTTTGAACAATCAATTAGAGGCCTCAGACCCGGTGCCCCTGTTGAATATCGTGGTATTCGCATTGGTACAGTAGTTGAAGCGCCTGCAAACATAATTGTTAATGGTAAACCTGCTCACTTTAAAAGTGCAAACACATCAGTACCTGTTCTTATAAAAATAGAGTACGGGCGTATTTATCACCACAGCGCAACAGCTAAAGACTTTTGGAAAGAAAGCTTAAAAGGCTGGATAGAAATTGGCATGCGCGCCTCTTTAAAGCCCGGAAATCTTTTAACTGGTGCAGTTTATGTTGATTTTGATATGTACCCCGATGCCCCAGAAGCGGAGTTTGAAAAACTGGGCCAGTATACCGTTTTTCCTAGTATATCGAGCGGAATTACCGTACTTGCCGATCAGGTTTCTGATGTATTAAACAAGGTTAATAATTTAAAAGTTGAAGAAAGCTTAGCCCAAATACAAGTTGCCTTTGCCGACTATCAGTCTCTTGCAAATGAAATGCGCACACTATTAAATGAAAAAGATACTCAAAACTTACCCGGTGATATAAACCGTAACTTTGCAAAAATGACCAAAAGCATGGAGCAATTTGAAGTGACCATGCGACAATTTGATAAAACAATGGCCAGTTATCAGGCTGGGTCTGAATTTCATCATCAATTACAACAAACACTGCGTGAATTTAAGCGCTTAAGTGAAGAAATACAACCTTTGACACGCGGCTTAAATGAGCAACCTAACATGCTAATTTTTGACAAATCACTGCCCGCAGATCCAATACCAAGGAAGCAATAATGAAAACCCTATTACTCATAACAAGTTTGCTTTTAGTATTGTCGGGCTGTAGCTCAGCAATACAAAATGCGACTCAGTATTACCAATTTGAACAGCCGATTGATTCATCATCACGAAATATTAGTGAAACCAACGCACAGTTGAGAGTGCAAACAGTTATTTTAAGAGGCGCATTAAACAACTTAGGCATAGCGATGAAAATTGATAATAATCAAATTCATGCTGCAAATTATCATTTATGGGGCGAGTCCCCTGACGTTATGCTTACTGCCACTGCCCAACAAACTTTATTTAAAAATATGCCCACTTGGATGGTTATCAAAGGGCTACCTGTAATAACCGAGCTTGATCAGCAAACATTTTATGAGCTTGAGTACGAAATTCACCATTTTAATGGTGATATGCAAGGCAATGCTGATATCTCTGGACTATGGCGCTTATATTATACTCATCCAGAAACCGGCCGCCGCTTGATTAGTGTGCATAACTTCTCACGCCTAGTGCCCATAAAAGACGACGGCTACGACGGTTTAGTAGCCACGCTTGAACAAACGTGGCTAAACATAAACTTAGATGTAGCCAAAGCAATAGAACAAGCACGACTTTAATAACCATATATATCAATGGCGGTTTTATCATCACTAATAACCGCCTTGCCTACCCTGTTAAAATCTAACTTTAATAATAGACACTAATAAACATTGTTATTATCTGTATCACCATTTGCAGCAACGCGTTTTTTATTCAGACTTCACCATGCTTACAGCACTACGTTCTCGTTGTAACTTAATGAACTTTGGAGTTATGCAACTACCTTACACATTAATAGCAGCATCGCTGGCTGTTATGAGTTTTAAAGCATGAGACAAGTATTTTGTAGATATTGAAATAAATAAAAACCCAATGCATCAGTACATTGGGGTTTAATTTTTGACTTATTTATCAATCTTATTTTTGTAACTTAATGCCATTGTAATAAGCATCAAGCGTAGTGATTTTGCTTTGATTAGGTAAATCAGCAAAGTCACTTTCAATAAACTTAGTACCGCGCAGCTGCACATTTAAACGCGCTGCTTGTGGGTTTAGCATAGTTTGCTTGTAGTACTGTTTTATATCTGCAAGCGTTACTTTTTCTACTTCATTAATTAACTTTTGTTTTGAGTCAAAACTAAAGTTTTCTCTGTACCAATCGTTAATTAAAGGACCCATTTCATCATTTAAGTTTTTAGGTTGCTCTTTAAGTGACACCAAAGTCGCATTTTTAAGCTGTAAAAATGTGTCTTCTGTCATGTTATCGAGCTCTACCGCGTACTCTTTTTTGAACTGGTCGAAGCGAGCTTGTACTTCTTTAGGCCCTTTTACAGGGGTTTGTATGAACAAACCAACAGCAGAATAATCTTCGATTGAGCTTGCAATAGCACCTACTGCATAAGCGAGTTGTTCTTCGGTACGCATTTTGTCAAATGCGATTGTTCTAAAGTGATCGCGTAATACAGCAGCCTGAGCCTTTTGTTTATAACCCGGTATTGGGTGAACGGTCATATCAACCACAGCAACATCGGCTACATCTATATCCTTTTGTAATACTAACGTTTCACCCGGTTGTGGCAACCACGCTTTACTACGAGCAAACTCGCTCACCGTATGATTTTTAGGTAAAACAGCTGTTAACTCACCAGCTATTGACTCTATATCTTGCTGGTTATAATTACCGTAGCTAAATACACGCAAATCATTATTAGAGAATGTGGCTTCTTTTAACTTTGTAAGATCAGCAACAGTTAATGTTTTTGCGGTTTTGATTAATTCATCAGTATCAAAACTGCCTGTGCGTGTTAGCTTAGAATAAGCACCAAACGCTTGAGCATAAGGAAATTGCTTTTGTTGATTCAATAGGTCACGCGTGTAACGGTCAATAGCTTGCTCGAACGCTTGTGAAGTAACCTTAACGTTTAATCCACTCAAAGCCTGTTTAAGCAATACATCTTGCTTATCAGTGAACCCATTAAGTGATAATACAAGCCCATTACTTGGTGCTAGTCTAACGCCCATACCCGCTACAGCAGCTTCAGTGCTTAATTGGCTTTGCTGAATGTTGTATAAATCTGCCCAAACAGAGTAAAGCACTTCAGCACTTATGTCGCTCAGACCCGGTTGTGTATTTATATAAACCTCAACGAGCCCTTTAGGTTGCTCAGCAAATTTTTGACTTGCTTGACGCCATACTTTCACGCCCTGCTTATCGAAAACAAGCTCTGGGTGTTTTTGTTCTTTAAATTCAGCCGTTTTAATTGCAAAACTTTCAGGCAATAAGTTATTCACACTAGGGAGCGCTAATTTAAACTCACTTGGCTTCTTCCAGCTTGCTATTTCATCAGCGCTAATGTCATTTATGCGGTATTTGCCGTCGTAAAAGTATAATTGAGAGTCTGTTTCTTCTTGTTGTGAAATGTACCAAATTCGCAGTGAATCTGCGTTGAGCTGGTTTAGCACATCATTAACGGCGTCAGCATCAAACTTTGCATAGTGGTAAGGCGCGTTAATCGTGTGATTAAGCGGGTAAACTTGCATGCTGCCTGTTAGAGCACTTACATAGTTAAACTCGTCGCCCTTTTCTAAAAATTTAAATTGGTTATTAAGCGAGGTACGTATTTCGTTAAAGTACTTGCTATTAACCCCTTCTTTTTTTATTAAATCAATGTATTGCATAACCACTGCAACAATTGCTTCGCGGTTTTGCATACCTAAATCAGTAAGCTCAATATCGACCGTTAAGGCACCATAGTTTGCATATTGTGTTGGAGAGGCTGATGCCCCTAGCTGCGAAACCCAGCCCTTATCTCTTAGTATTTGTGCTGGGCTACCCGGCATTTCATTGCTTAATAAATATGAAACAAAACGGTTAGGTTTAACAGCAAACTCATCATTGTTGTTGGTAATTGTAAAATCAAGTTTTAACTGTTTTACATCTTCATTTGGCGAGTAAAATACGCGTTTACCGCCCGCTTTATCAAAATCTAAATTAGCAGTAACACTTGGCTTTTCGATGTTTTTATTTTTAATGTCAGCGAAGTATTTTTGCGCTTTTTGTTCCATATCGGCGATTGGCAAATTAGAAATAAGTGCGACTTTCATAATATTTGAAGAATAATATTTATTGTAAAAATCAACGGTTTCTTGATGAAGCGAACTACCTTCTTTATCGCCTAGTGTTTCTAGGTTACCAATTAAAAAGCGATTAGCTGGATGCTCGCCCATCATTTTACGCGCTAATTTAAATTGGCCAAAGAAGTCAAGTTCGCGGCGCATAGACCACTCAGCATTCACTGCGTTTTTTTCTTTTTCTGTGTATTCTGGATATAACTTGGGAGCTTTAAAAAAGTCAGAAAAACGGTCGAGTCCTCCGTCAAACGCATCGTTGTTTATTTTGAACATGTAGTTTGTAATTTCGAGCCACGTGTAGGCGTTGTGCGCTCCGCCATTTTTGGTCATGAAATCTGAATACCCTTTTGTATCAGGGTAACGTTCTGTGCCTAAAAACAGCATATGCTCTAAGTAATGCGCCATACCCTGCTGAGACATAGGATCATGAAGTAAACCCACCCCCACACTTAGTGAAGCAGCAGATTTTTCTGCGCTTGGATCAGACACTAAAATAACCTCAATTTCGTTAGCAAGCTTTAGTGTTTTATATTCTCTATTATCATTTGGGCTAACCACTAAAGTGTCTGATAGTAACGAGGCTTGTGGCGAGGTTGCTACTGATGAAGATGTATTCGAGCAACCGCTGAGAACAGCGAGTGCAATGGCACTGAGACAAATAATTTTTTTCATTTTATTTCCATTAAAAGCATGATGCAAAAAAGGTTATGCTAATTCAAAAGCAGGTTTGATAATATAAACTAACACTTTGAACTGAATACTTTCTAGCAGTTAACGCTTTTTTGTGTAACACATTGTGAAAAATGTCTGCATACTGACTAAAACAATAACAAGGAACTACAATGGAAAAAATAATAATACTTGCCATGTTTGTGCAAGTCACCCTGTCTTTGGCTGTAATGATTATTATGGGGAGAAGACGCTTTGCAGCAGCTAAAAATAAACAGTTAAACTTAAACGACTTTGCAACGATGCGATTAGATAACGCAGGTGACCATGTAAGGGTTGCGGATAGAAACTTTACTAACCAGTTTGAAATACCCGTTTTATTTTACACCGGTTGCTTGTTAGCTTTGCAATTAAATAGTGCAAGCGTTGTGGTTGCAATTTTGGCCTGCGTATTTGTAATAACACGCATATTACATACCATTATTCATTTAGGATCAAATAACGTAAGAGCTCGATTTAACGTGTTTTTAATTGGCTGCGTGTCTGTATTTGCGATGTGGCTTGCGATGATTTGGCGGCTATTTATTTAATATAGGGCGCAGCTATATACTAGCTGCGCAGTTTATATTGCTCTGAATGAGGTTACTTCTTCTTTTTAAGGCGTGGAACAGCTAGTAAAAAAGCACCCAGTAACCATATTAGCGCTCCCCCCGAACTTCCATCTGAGCTACCAGAGTTATCCGCGTCAATCAGTGTATTTTCAACAACGGTCAATCCGGCTGCCGAATTAGGATCGTCATCTAATACAGTAACGCTCTGGATTGTCACTAAATTAGCACTACTAATAGACACATCACTGCTCGCACATTGCTCTGTTGTTATATCGACTACTGGTGTTTCACCGCAATGAACAAGGGCCGCAATTTTATCAAGCGTTTCCTGACTTTCTGCTGTGATTTGTCCAAACACTGTAAACCCACCATTTTGCGTATCAAGTGCCGCACTTCCCCCACTATTATTAGCCATATTAAAAAACCACTGGCTAGTAGCACTATTAGGGTTGCCCCCTAACTTAGCCATGGCAATAGTACCTTTAACATTAGAAAATACAGGTTCATTAATAACAGCAGGTTTAGTTGTTATTGGGTCAAGTGTGTCTGAAAATGTAAAACCACCGCCTTGAATTACAAAATTGTCTATTGAACGATGAATAACTGTTTCATTGTATGAGTCGTCTTGCACATAACTTAAAAAGTTTTCTACGGTTTTTGGTGTTTGCTGGTCAAATAAATTAATCTCAATTGTGCCTTGGCTAGTTTGCATTTCGACTATGGTTGCATGGCTAGCAAAGCTTAATGAAGCGAGCAATGAACACAGTAAACGTTTTTTCATGTTAGATCCTATTATTATAGTTATTTAAAAATAAGTTTTGTTTAGGTTAATGCTACACATTAAGAAAATCGATAGCATTAAGATAGTTGATACAAATTAGACCGTTCTGGTAACATTTCAATTACACAATATTGATTTATATTTTCTATGAATATGTAAACCGAGTAAATGTTTAACTTTGCTCATTGTTAATTATTAAATAACAGAGATAACGGATACACATGACACACACACCACACACAATTTGCGACTTTGGCCTACACAAAGGCGAAGCATACACCAAACTCCCAGCAAGCTTTTTAAATTGGATGGTTGCTACAAAACACGAAAAGTCACATTACGCTAGCCAAGAACTCAAACGCAGGGAAAATGCGGCTACGAGTCGTAATTAGCCAAAAATATAAATATCTGCCTTTTTTATATTTCAAACTAGTTTAAACTAGCCACCTACAACATTAAGTACAACTTAATACACAGGTATTTTATGCGCATAATTTTTATTTTTTCGATCATTTTGGGTGTACTGGGGTGCACATCTGTCACAACTAATGAAAAAACATCTTCTACACAATACTTAACCGTTCTTCATACTAACGATAATCATGGCCGCTTTTGGCATAACGAAAAAGGCGAATACGGTATGGCTGCTCGCAAAACACTATTGGATCAATTACGTAGTGAAGCGAAAATAAAAGGCCATGCAGTTTTACTGCTATCAGGTGGCGACATAAATACAGGTATACCAGAATCTGATTTACAGCATGCAGAGCCTGACTTTAAAGGGATGTCTTTACTCGGCTACGATGCAATGGCATTAGGTAATCATGAATTTGATAACCCACTAAGTGTTTTAGCCAAGCAACAAAACTGGGCTAATTTCCCTCTCTTATCGGCTAATATAGAGGAAAAGTCGTCAGGTAAAAACGCTTTTGACGCTTATAAAATATTTGAAAAAAATGGCTTAACTATTGCCGTGATAGGTTTAACTACAACCGATACAGCAAAAATAGGAAACCCTCAGTACATTGGTCACTTAGAATTTAAAGACCCTGTTCCAGTAACAGCCAACCTGGCTAAAGAGATAAAAGCAAAGTACAACCCAGATATTACTATTGCTGTTACTCACATGGGCCACTTTATTGATGCTAAACATGGCATTAACGCACCGGGCGATGTAACACTTGCTCGCTCATTGCCAGCGAATACGCTTGACATGATCATCGGTGGTCACTCACAAGAGCCTGTGTGTATGGCATCAGAAAATGTAAACAATGATAGTTTTAAACCTGGCCTAGCTTGTAAACCTGATCAGCAAAATGGCACGTGGATAATGCAAGCCCACGAGTGGGGAAAGTACGTTGGTAAGGCTGAGTTCAAATTAGAAAATGGTGAATTGAGCCTACTAGATTATAAATTAATGCCAGTTAATTTATATGTAGAAAAAACACAAGCTGACGGCACATTAAAAGAAGTACTTGCGAACGAATATATTAAGCCAGACCCGTCATTAAAAGCGTTTTTAGCTAAATACCAAGCGATTGGTGCTAAACAAATTGAGGGGACTATTGGCTCTGTTGATGCAAGATTAGAAGGTGATAGAAACAAAGTACGCTATCAACAAACAAACCTTGCTCGCGTTATCATCCAAGCACAAATGAATGTGGTAGGTGCAGATTTTGGCTTGATCAGTGGCGGTGGTATTCGCAGCTCAATTGATGCTGGTGAAATAAGCTATAAAGACATATTAAAAGTTCACCCTTTTAAAAACCGTATAACGTATATGGATTGGCAAGGTGATGAACTATGGGACTACTTAAATACAGTAACAAGCTTCCCGGCAGACGCTGGTGCTTACTTGCAATATCACAAGCTTTCGTTTGAACGCAAAGATGGTAAGCTTACAAACGTATTTATTAACGGTAAACCGTTCGATAAAAGTAAAACATACCGCATGAGTTTAAATAGCTATAACGCATCGGGCGGTGATGGTTACCCAACTATAAATACGCTAGAGGGTTTTGTTAGCACTGACGAAACTGACGCCCAAGCACTTAAAACATTTATATCGCAACATAGTCCAATAAAAGCGGCTGAGTTTGCTCCTAAATAATCACTGATAACAATAGGGAGGTAAAATTACTTCCCTATTATTTCAATATTTCCCTTTGCAATATTTATGAGCCCGTAGCTGTGCAGACGAGAGCGAGAGCCTTCTCCATATGCTTTTGGAGGGTAATAAATTTCTTTTTCTTCAGGATATTCATTCAAAACGTCGTCAAGCGAAGCCCTTATTTCACTCAACGTTTTTTCAAGGCTATTATTGAAGTTCGGCCGTTTCCTTATCGTATGCCCTAGCTCTGTTAATCGGGAAAAATACTTGTTGGCAAGTTCAATAAGCTCATCGGGTACATTTTTATTATGATTTAAAATAACATCACCATTAGCTGAACAATACTCAACAAGGGCTAGGTAAAAACACAATGGTTTATTAGCTAATTGAACGCTGTGCTCTTTATCATAACTATGTGAAAGTGTTTTATTGCGTAAATCAATTATGATCGCTAAAGGCATTGGCATTGATGCAACGGAGTTAATACTCTTGTTTAAGCTTAGCTTGCTTTTCTTACTTTCTACCACTTTTAACCACACAGCAACAAAAAGACTGATAAGTAAAAAAAACAAAAAGAAGATTTTATTACTAGGTGTCAAGTAATGCTCATCTACACTAAAAATAATATTCACAGGGCCTTCACTCGTCGCTAAGCTACTGATAAATTGCTTTGCCTTTAAATCGCTGTGAGCAATCTCGCCTGTACTGATATCGATGACACGCAAGTTACTCATTCTTAGATAACTATTTAGTGAGTCAATATAGCCAACTAAAGCGTCTTTATTACCTGCATGCTTATACAGTTCATTTGGCAAATCGAGTAATGGTAAATCTAGTGCAATTTGTTTTTCAATTTGGACCTTTTGCTGCTTGGTAATAAGCTCGGTTTTATTAATCATAGATATATAAAACACAAAAGAAAGCATTAAAAAAACACATGAGGACACTGCTGAAAATTTAAGCCTACTCATTACTTTCACCTATCTTAAAAACAGCTGTATTATTCTCACATTGCCAAAAGGGAGAAACATTTTGATAATAATGGAGTTCTTGGTCTTTAGACATAGCCATTAGGTGTTCTTGTACAGCACATAACAAATCAGTGTTGTTTTGTTGCATTTTTAAATACCAACGTGTGCCTGTTATATTATTGCTAATTGGGGTTATATAGTTTTTTGAGAAACGGTCTTTATCGCTTTCTTTCCAAAACGACGCAATAATATCTACTTTACCGTTGGCTAATAATTCTCGTAGTTCATTATGAGAGCTTGCGTACAAAATATTTAAGTTTGCAATATTTATATCGAGATCTTTAAAGACCTGCTTTGGAAGAATATGACCAGAGCGGCTCGTTGGGTAATCAAGCAGTCCTATTTTTTTGTCTAAAAAATAAGACTTTGAAATGATGGGTTTTTCTTTTGAAGATATAAAAAATGCAGTGTAATCAGAAAAACCAACAACGGGCATATAATCATAGGTAGATTCAGCTTTAAAAGCCGCCATAATGTTGTTTTTTGCGAGTATAAGGTCTGCAATTCCTTTACCTACAAACTCTAAACTGTCTGATGTTTTATATCCCCAATATCCAACAACCGCTCCGTACTGTTTAGCAACAACATTATCATCACATAACTTCTGCGAAAGCTGTGCTGCAATATTTTTAGAGGGTGTAAATACAATCAGTTCATTATCGTTTGCGGTCGCTGTTGTACGACATATTGTTGATGTTTCAATAAGTACAGGAAAAACGAGTTCATCGTCATTTACAATTAATTGACCACACACCCAAGCAAAAACTATTACTATAAACAAAAATGTAACAATTGAAGTTTTATGCAATACCGTATTTTTAATATTCAAGCTAAAGACATCCTAAAATACATTACCTATTCATTTGAACAATTTTAATTACTTATTACAACAAGTAATTTTACCTATACAATCTAAGGCACTGATTTATATTAAATATGAATAAGAAATTATGAATTTTATTGAGTCCTTCCTAATTTCAACAAAAGTAAGGACAATTGGCCTTATTACAACGCAGCAACACCACTCCAAAATCATTAAGGGATCTTTAATGCGTAGCAATGTAAAATATTCGATAACGTCAGCGCTTTTAATTGGTGCCATTTTTACAAGTAGCGATTCACTTGCTTGGGGCCAAAACGGTCACCGTGTTGTCGGTAAAATTGCTGAATCTCATATAACAGACACCACAAAATCAGCTATTCAACCATTTTTAGCGGGAGAATCACTCGCACAAGTTTCAACTTGGCCTGATGAAATGCGCTCAAACCCGGGGAAATTTTGGCAAAAGCAATCCTCTCGTTGGCACTATATAAATGCCGCGCCTAATAAGTCTTTCACAATCAATCACGACCATACCAATAATAAAGAATCGGTTAGCAATATTCTTGAAGGCATCCACTATTCTATAAAAACACTCAAAGACGAAAACAGTAGTTTAGACTCAAAACAGTTCAGTTTACGTTTTTTAGTTCACTTGGTCGGTGATAGCCATCAACCCTTCCATGCAGGAAGAAGCGAAGATAGAGGCGGAAACCGTATTAAAGTGTCGTTTTTTGGTCAAGATACAAACTTACACAGCTTGTGGGATACTAAATTAGTTGAAAACGAAAACTTATCATTTACTGAGTACGCGCAGTTTATAAATACTAATAACAGTGAACTAATTGCAGAATATTTAGAAAGTACACCAACTACTTGGATTGAAGAATCTCATAATTTAGCAAATGCACTTTATAAGTCTACAAATGAAGAAGTTGGCTACAGCTATGTCTACAAAAATACACCTATTGTAAAAACACGTCTGCTACAAGCAGGTGTTCGATTGGCTGGCTTGTTAAACGCTATGTTTGACCCTTCAGCTAAAGAGCTGGAAACAGCGTTAAAAAAAGTATCTATGTAATTTGTGACACATAAAACCTACACACGGGGATTTTTTGTAAAGGCTTGTTTTACATTTCACAAGTTTGTCATAAAACATCGGTAGTATGAACTCGCTAATAGAGTGATTACTCAAAAAAAGGTAAAAAATAGTCAAAATTTGTACTATTTATTAAAAAAACATTGCAGTTGTATTTTATTTGTAACAAACAATTGGGGTACAATAGCGATGGTTTTTAAAATATAAACCTGCATTTAGTTTATTTTTTGAAAACCAAAAAATAAAAATATAAAAATTTAATTATTAACTACACGGGAAAATTAAATGAAAACTCAAATACGCAAAACGGCTCTATCACTTGCTATTGCAGCATGTGTTGGTGTTAGTGGCGCTGCAATTGCAAATGAAACAACATCTGCAATTAAAGGTCAAATCACTGGTCCTAACGGCAACCCTGCTGCTGGCACTAAAATTACAATTTTACACGTTCCTTCAGGCTCAGTTAAAACTACTGAAACTAATGACGCTGGTTATTTCACAGCTAAAGGCCTGCGTGTTGGTGGTCCATATAAAGTAGTTGTAGATTCTGACACTTATGCAGACCAAGAGTTCAATAATATTATTCTTAACATTGGTAACGATTACCCTGTAAATGCTTCTTTAGAGAATATCTCTAACATTGAGCAGATTGTAGTTACAGGTGCTCCTATCAGTGCTATGTCTGGTGGTACAGGTCCTGCGTCTACTTTTACGCTAACCGATCTTGAAAACCAACCAGCTATTAACCGTGATTTAAAAGATATTATTCGTATTGACCCACGTATCACAATTGATGATAGCCGTGGTTCAATCAACTGTGGTGGTGGTAACCCACGTTACAACAGCTTAACGCTTGACGGCGTTCGCATGAACGATAACTTCGGTTTAAGCTCAAACGGTTACCCTACTATCCGTGCCCCTTTCTCTTTCGACTCTATTGAACAAGTTTCAGCTGAACTAGCACCTTTTGACGTTCAATACGGTGGCTTTACATCGTGTAACATCAACGCTGTAACTAAATCGGGTGGCAACGACGTACACGGTGGTGTTTTCTTCGATTACACAAGCGATTCAATGAAAGGCGACGAAATTGAAGGTAACGAAGTTGATAACGGTAACTACACTGAAAAGCGTTACGGTTTCAATGTAGGTCTTCCGCTTGTTGAAGATACGCTGTTCTTGTTCACTTCATACGAAAAACTTGAAGGTGTTCGCCAGTTTAACTACGACGGTTTAAACACTGGTAGCGTAACAGCTGATGACATCACACGCATCACTAACATCGCTCAATCTTTATATGGTTACGATGTTGGCGGTATGCCATCTAGTATGCCTGTTGAAGATGAAAAAATCTTAGTGAAATTAGATTGGAACATCAACGAAGATCACCGTGCAAACTTAATTTATAACTACAACGACGGTAATACAATTTCTCAGTCTGATACTGGTTCTAGCCGTGTTTCTTTATCAAATCACTTCTACAATCAAAGCGCTGAGTTTACTTCAATCATTGGTTCTGTATATTCTGATTGGTCAGACGATTTTTCTACTGAAATTCGTTTAGGTAAATCAGAATTAGATGCAACGGTTCAGTCATTAGATGCTGCAAGCAGCTTTGGTGAAATGCAGATTCGTACTGATAATGGCGGTACTGTATTCATTGGTCCAGATGATTCTCGTCAATCAAACGATTTAGATTACGACACAACTACATTTAAAGTTGCTGGTACTTATTACTTAGATCAACACACAATTACTGCTGGTTACGAGTTTGAAGAGCTATCTGTTTTCAACTTGTTCGTACAGCATACAGAAGGTGAGTGGCGCTTTAACTCAATTGACGACTTTGAAGCAGGTCAAGCAGCACGTATTTACTACAACAATGCTGCAGGTACTAATAACCCGAATGATGCGGCTGCAAGCTTTAAATATGCGCAGCATACATTCTATGTTCAAGATGAATACGCATTCACTGACTTAGATGCAACCATTCAGTTTGGTTTACGTTACGACAAGTACACAAGTGATGACGTTCCTAACTTTAACCAAAACTTCACTAGCCGTTATGGTTTCAGCAATCAGTCTACATTCGACGGTATTGACTTACTGCAGCCACGTGTTGGATTCCAATGGTATGCAACTGACGAACTTGAAGTGCGCGCTGGCTTAGGCTTGTTCTCTGGTGGTAACCCGAACGTATGGCTGTCTAACTCATATTCTAACGATGGTATTACAAACATTAGTACGCAGTTCCGTGGTGTAGATTTATTCAATACAGCTAACGTAAACGGCGGTACACCTGGTTTTGACGTACCACAAGGTATGTTTGACATTGTTGCAAATACAGAAATTGGTGTAGGCGATGCAACAGTTAATGCTGTAGACCCAGATTTTGAAATTCCTTCAGAGTGGAAATATTCACTTGGTGCTACATACACAACTGAAGACGAATACGTAATCTCTGTAGACTACTTATACTCGAAGAAGAAAGATGCTGCATTGATGCGTGATATTGCACTTCAAGATAGCGGCGAAACTACGTTCGATGGTCGTCCTATTTACGAGTCAATCGAAGGTCGTAGTAATGAGTATTTATTAACAAATGTTAGTGGTGATAGCGGTGATTCTTCAGTTATCTCTGCAGCAGTTAGCAAAATGTTCGATAACGGCATCAACTTTAGCTTTGGTTATGCATACACAGATGCAGACGATGTAAACCCAATGACTAGCTCTGTAGCTGGTTCTAACTATGGTAACATCGCGCTTACTAATCCAGGTAACCCAGGTGTTGCGTCTTCAGATTATGAAATTCCGCATCGTTTTACTATGACGCTTGGTTACAAATATGAGTTTGTAGATGGCTTTGAAACACGCTTTAACCTTTACGGTGAAGCATACAAAGGCCTACCTTACAGCTTTACGTTTGATGGTAGCGATAACACAGATGCTAACCGCAACACTACCTTTGGTGATAACAACTGGAATGGCAACCGTCAGTTAATGTACGTTCCACTTGAAAACGATCCTAACGTTGTTTACAACATGTCGGCTGATGAAATCAATGAGTTTAACGACTTTATTGCTTCTGAAGGACTTAAACGCGGTGAAATTGCAGGCCGTAACCAACAAAATGCTGACTGGTTTGTTAAGTTTAACTTTAAGATTACACAAGAATTACCAGGCTTTATGGAAGGTCATAAAGGTGAAGCATTCTTCGTAATCGACAACCTTACAAACATGTTAAATGATGACTGGGGCGTGCTTAAGAAAGGTCCTTTCGTAGGTGCAAGCATGATCTCAACATCTATAGATGACCAAGGTCGTTATGTTTACTCAGGCTTTAACGGTAATAACGCAAATACTTCAGTGCAAACTGGTGCGTCATTATGGGAAATGCGTGTAGGCGTACGTTACACTTTCTAATCTAACTTGTTAGACTAGTTTATATGACAAAAGCCCATCATTTGATGGGCTTTTTTATGCCTGTAATTTATTTTTTAGCTTATTAAGTACACTTATTAATAAATCTTGTTCATGCGTGTTTAAAGAAGCCAAGAGTTCTTTTTCCCACTTTAACGCCTCGGGTACTATTTTTTTATACATATCTTTTCCAGCTTCACTTAATGAAAGTATGGCTGCGCGCTTATCCTCTGAATTAATTTGAGTCATTAGCAACTTTTTTTCTACTAATATTTTTATTGCACGCGACACGGTCGATTTATCCATATTTGCCTGTGTACATAAATTTTTGGCATTACTTTGACCAAATTGCGCTAAATTCGCCAAAATTCGCCATTGAGGTATCGTTAAGTCAAATTTGGTCTGGTATACCTTAGCAAGGTCATTACTTACCAAACCTGATACATTAATTAGCTGATATGCTAAAAAGGTGTCTAAATCCAGTTTCATTGTTATCCCGTTAAATAGGTTTACTGGCTGTTCATTTATATTTACATACACATTCATAGAGCAATTTGAAATTACTCTCACTTGAGAGTATCTTAACTTAAATAAATAAAACATAAAACTAGCCTTCTCTCACAGGAGTCAGTAATGGCAGAACAGTTAAAGTACATGACCGGTTTTGGTAATGAGTTTGAAACCGAAGCGCTACCCGGTGCCTTGCCTATAGGGCAATTTACTCCTCAAAAGGTTAAGTACGATCTTTACACTGAACAATTTAGCTCTACAGCATTTACTGCGCCTAGAGCAGCTAACCGCAGAACATGGCTGTACCGCTTACGCCCTTCGGTAGTGCAAGGTGATTACACCGCTGTTGATAACGGCTTGATTCGAACTGCACCTATAACTGAAGCCGTAACACCTCCGACTATGCTTCGCTGGAACCCCGTGGAAATTCCTACAAAGCCAACTGATTTTCTAGATGGACTCATAACAATGGCTGCTAACGGCAGTGCTAATGGGCAATCTGGCATCGGTATTCATGTTTATGTTGCTAACAAGTCTATGGTCGATCGCTACTTTTACAACGCTGACGGTGAAATGCTATTTGTACCCCAACAAGGCGAGCTACTCCTGCATACAGAATGCGGTAAGCTCTGTGTAAAACCAGGTGAAGTTGCAGTCATACCCCGAGGGATGAAGTTTTCTGTTGATTTAATACAATCAACGGCCCGTGGTTATATCTGCGAAAACTATGGTCATGCTTTGGAGCTTGCAGAGCGAGGCCCTGTTGGTGCAAACGGCTATGCCAACGACCGTGACTTTCAATACCCAGTTGCAGCTTTTGAAGATAAAGAAGGTGATTTTGAACTGGTGTCAAAATTTAATGGCAACTTATTCAGCTGTGAGATTAAGCATTCCCCTTTCGATGTTGTTGCATGGACAGGTAATAGCGCGCCTTATAAATACGATTTATCGCGATTTAATGTAATGAACACAGTAAGCTTTGACCATCCTGATCCTTCTATATTTACCGTTTTAACCTCGCCATCAGCTACTGAAGGAATGGCTAATGTTGATTTTGTTATTTTTCCACCGCGTTGGATGGTTGCTGAAAACACTTTTCGTCCGCCCTACTATCATCGTAATATCATGAGTGAATTTATGGGGTTAATTGAAGGTGTATATGATGCAAAAGAGCATGGCTTTGTGCCAGGTGGGGCAAGTTTACATAATTGTATGTCTCCGCATGGACCTGAAGCGGATGTATTTGAAAAAGCATCTAATGCGGAACTGGTTCCACAAAAATACGAAAATACCTTAGCGTTTATGTTTGAATCCCGTTATGTCATTTCACCGACTAAATACGCATTAGAAGGTAAAGAACGTCAACCAAATTACACAGATTGTTGGCGAACAATTAAAAAACACTATTCAGCCAACAAGGATTAATTATGAAGCTTTACAGTTATTTTCGATCATCAGCTGCATACCGAGTGCGTATTGCGTTAAACCTAAAAAAAATTGACCATGAGTTGGCAATTGTAAATCTTTTAAAATCAGAGCAGCTTGAGGAAGGTTACCTAACACTAAACCCACAAGGGCTTTTACCAGCCCTTGAAACAGATGAAGGTGTACTTGGTCAATCATTAGCTATTTTAGAATGGCTTGATGAAACATACCCACAGTCACCATTAATTAGCGGCTCTGCTTGGCAAAAAGCCCAAATAAGAAATTTAAGTTTTGCAATAGCGTGTGATATTCACCCAGTGAATAATTTGCGAGTACTTAAGTATTTATCGAATGAATTAAAAGTAGACGATGATGCTAAAAACACCTGGTACAAACATTGGGTTGAAGTAGGCTTTGATAAAATAGAAATACTACTTGGAGACGACGATTACTGTATTGGGAACAAGCCAAGCCTTGCTGATGTTTGCTTAGTACCTCAGGTATTTAATGCTATTCGTTTTAACGTGGATATGAGTCGATATCCAAAAATTGCAGCTATTTATGAACGATGTAATAAATTAGCTGCGTTTAATGATGCCGCACCGCAAAATCAACCCGATGCGACCTAAATACTGTTGAGCTTAACTTTTGAGCGCGCTATGAATAATCGTAACGTGCTCAATTAAATCTAAACCCAAATCCGTTAAGTAACCGCCATCTGGGCTATCTATAACGCCTTTATCGAATAATCGTTGTGCTGCTTCTATCAAGCTTGCTTCTGCGTCAGAATGTAATTTGATACCCTGCATTTTGCTATCAAGCGGAAACTTTGCAAGTAATGTGAATTCATCTATCATCAGCTGATTAAATTTCATGTGTGTGTACCTTTTATTGTTCTGTTTATTTTTTAGTGTGTAATATTACACTAGCATGTTTTTTAGTATTACGTACTATTTTTAAAGTCAATTGTAGGAGAATATTATGCGCCCATTAATAATTCTATCCGCCTGTTTTTTAAGCTTATCACTCTCGTTATTTTGTAATGCCGAGCCGCATAACAGCCGCACTTTTGTGAACGCAAGTCAGTTAAATCAGCACCAAACAATGTGTTGGTACGACGACAAACGCTATAGTGAAGGCGCATTAATTAGCGTTGATACGTTCAATTTACTGTGCGGTGCCAAAAACCCCAACCAAACCAATAGCGCATTAATGTGGCTTAAGCTCAATGAGCAAGGGAAAGTTATTTACCCAAATCGACCTAAAAAGATTACAGTGAAATAGCCTGCTTATTGTATTTAAGCTACAATATGCGTAGTTTAAATAAGCAGTATGGCTATGGATAATCAACCTAAAAACCCACTACATGGGATCACACTAGAACAAATATTGGTCGAGTTAGAGCAGAGACTTGGCTGGAAAACGCTGGGCGAACAAGTAAAAATTAAATGTTTTACGGATGCACCAAGCATAAAATCTAGCTTAAAATTTTTACGCAAAACCCCTTGGGCCAGAGACAAAGTTGAAGCGTTATATATTCATACAATAAATAACAAACCACTTCGCAAACCAAAAAGCGCACCTCGTAAAACAACAAACAAGGCTCCAGATACAACTGACTTTGTTTGGCCATCAATAAAAAAGTAAAAATATAAATAAAGGCGCACTTTAATGCGCCTTTATATTTTAGTTTTACTAAATTTCCTTACTGATCACATTAAGCGATGCTGGCTGTATTTCAACCACAAGCCTATCAGCCGTTTTCACTTCGCCATCAATGACATATTTAATTCCATTCTCTGAAGATATTTCGACTTTTTTAGCATTTGTGTGTTGAGAATTAATGGCTAAATGGCTTTGCGTTATGCTGCTAAACATAAGCTCGGCAATACTCAGTACCGTAGTGGAATTTTCTTTATTGGGTATAAGCCAATTTATATCAAGTAGCCCATCACTGTGATTAGGCTGCCCTCCCCCTTGAGCAAGTAGCGTTGTAAACGGTGCTGCATTAGCAACAACAAAACTGCTTGTTGTGATCATCATTGGGTCGTTATCGTCCAATTTTACGTTGAGCTGTTGCGATTTTTGTTCCGAAAACGCCTGAAAAAATCCTGTTAAATAAGCGAGTTGCCCAAATTTATTTTTAAATTCGCGGTCAGCTTTTTCAATCATTGCATGTTCAAAACCTATACCGGCTAAAAGTAGCATTAAATCGTCATTACAATATGCTGTATCTATTAACGTAGATTGACCATCAATAATTAAATCACACGCTTGCTCTACAGGTATAAATTTTGAACTTATTCCCATTAAAACGTGAGCAAGCGCATTAGCAGTCCCGAGCGGAATAATACCTAACTTACAGGGTGTATTAACTAATACGCTCGCAACTTCCGCTACTGTTCCATCGCCACCGCAAGCAATAACAATATCAGGGTTTTCACCAAGCGCTTGTTTGGCAAGCTCTATACCATTAATGTCTGGGCTTGTGGTCCTTACGGTTAAATCGTAATAAGTTGACAAGCGTGCAATGATAAATTGCTCTTTTTCTTGCCATATTTTTGTACCCGATACGGGATTTGCAATTAAAAATGCACGATTTTTAATTACTAGTTCGCCACTTTTATGTCGCTTTGCTAGGTGGCGCAGTTGGCGTTTATTTAGATTAGCGGTTTCACGTGTTTCTTTGATTTGGGCAAGCACATCATGCACGTCGGCGTGTTTATTTTGACTAAGTAAGTAAGCAGCCATTACAAACACTGAACGTCCGCGGCCCAACGCACAATGCACAACCACTTTATTGTTTTTTTGGATTTGATGATGAATCCAATTTATTGCCTGGTTAAGCTGAGAGCGTGTTGGCACGCTATGGTCAAGTACTGGAATATTTAAATAGTTAATACGCTCTTGTGTCGAGCTCCACTCTAAACCGTCAAACTCACAAGTAACATCTAATATAGCGGTAATATTATTGCTTTTTAACGTGTCTATATCCGAGGGAAATAAGCGGCATGCTAAAAAAAGGTTATCGTTAATTTGCTGAATTGGTGGCACTTTATCATGCTTACGCGACCATGCGTTGTACACTTGCGCCCCCAATAAAAAAGGAATAAACGCCCAGCGTATGTAAAATGGAATAACGCCGTTTTCTCGCTTTCTGAAAATTTTACCTATATTAAAAATGTATGCCCCACTGACCAATGACAGTGATAGCGCGGTCCAGTAAAAAAATAACGAAAAGTAAATTGAATTTATTTCCCACCCTATAAAAATAAGTACACACGCTAATATCAAATAACTAATTGCAGCCCACATAAAATCTCCATTTATATTTATTGCTATTCATTAATTAACAAACAGCTTTTATAATTGTGTTTGCAATTTACAAGCCACAAAACAGTAAAGCGTACGGCACCACTTTTTTACTTATATTATTGATATTTAATAGCTATTTAAATACCGTTTTTATTGGTTTGTATGGACTTTGCTCTTTTTACACAATGAGTGTGTTAATTTTTCACACGTATCACAGTAGAAACTCACTAAGTCTTAGCTCCATATTAGTAAATCTGACTCACCAAGCTAATTTATTTTAAGTGTAACTTAGCGTGGCGACTCTGCTATAAACAAAAATCGGCTCAACCATTACAGATGCTTTTCTCTAATATAGTTTTTGAACTCACAGAATTATACCTAATAATAAACACAGATAGTCATTGCAAAAAAGAGCGAAAAGTATACTGTTGCAAGCTACTTAACTTTTTTGCATCCAAGTTCTAGCCTCAACCGTTTTTAAAAAGAGAATAAAAATAAATAGGATATTTATGGAAAACGATAATTTACTGTCTCTGTTATACGATACATCACAGGGTGATAAGCATGCATTTTCAACCTTGTATCAACAAACAAGCGGAAAGCTTTTTGCCATTAGCTTAAATATGCTTTCTAACAGAGCACACGCCGAAGAAGTGTTGCAAGACGCATTCATTAAAATATGGCATAACGCCTCAGAATACAATGCTTCTAAAGGCACTGTCATAAGCTGGATGATAAGTATAGTAAGGTATAGAAGTCTGGATGCGTTGCGTTACAACAAAGTAAGAAAAGAGCAAACAATGGGAGATGATGACTTTGATATTCAGAGCGTCGATGTCAACTATGACGAAAATACTAAATTAGTAAACTGTATAGAGCAGCTTGAACCCCAGCAAAAGCAGGCCATTCATTTAGCTTACTATAAGGGGCTTAGTCACAGCGAGCTAGTAGACCATATAGAGTCGCCATTAGGCACAGTTAAAAGCTGGATCAGACGCGGGCTTACACAACTTCAGAGGTGTTTAACATTATGAATTATACAAAACCCGAGCTGTTAGACGCGCTAGCAGGACAATATGTACTTGGCACACTCAAGGGGCTAGCACGAAAACGTTTTCAGCGCTTGTTACTTAGCTCAAGCAAAGCACGTGAGGCAATTTTTATGTGGGAGCAAAACCTTAATAATCTAGCAAGTGCAATTACACCACAAGCACCTAGCGATTCTGTTTGGGAAAACATTTTGCAAGGTATTGAGTCAAAAACAGTGCCTAGTCAAACAGTGGTGCAAACTAAGCCGTCGATTTGGCAGACATGGTCGTTTATAGCCACCGCCGCGTGTATTGTGTTGGCATTTTTAGTCATTCAACCGGCCAAAGAAGTGTCGCAATATCAGCAAATTGCACTCGTGCAAAACCAAGATAAACAGTCTTTATGGTTTATTGAAGTAAACGAAGATGCATTAACTATTAAAGCCAGTAGTCAATTAGTTGCCCAAAGAGATAAAGATTATCAACTATGGATGATCTTAAAAGGGCAAGATTTACCTGTTTCGTTGGGTATATTACCTAAACAAGGCGGTAAATTTTTGCTAAAAGATAAACGCTTTAACGCTGACGATATCTCACTACTAGCAGTCAGTTTAGAGCCTTTAGGTGGTTCGCCTAACGGCTTACCTACAGAGGTACTTTATACAACCGAACTCGTGCTTCTTTAATCCCTTGTATGGCTGCTTATATAAGCAGCCATTTTTTATTTAAATAAAATTTAACTTTTTTGCATCCAATCTAAATTCCCCCCCGTTATTAGCTATGACTTCTATTTAAAACTAAAGGAAAAAGTCATGAAAGCTTTAACACCATCAATACTCGCAGTAGTAATATGCAGCACTTTTATTAGCGCACCAAGTAACGCATCAAGTCACCGAGAAGCGCCAAATATTAGTCGCTTTCCGACCTTAGATTCTACCGATTTTTATGTATTTAATAGCTATGAACAAGGAAAAGAAGAGTACGTCACACTAATTGCAAACTATATTCCATTACAGGATGCCTACGGCGGCCCTAATTATTTTGCAATGGACCCAGATGCAACTTACAGCATACACATAGATAACGATGGCGATGCCGTTGAAGACATTACTTTTGCATTTGATTTTCAAAGCATGCTACCAAACGATAATCAAGGTGTGCAATTAGCTGTAGGCCCAGAAGGCAACCAGCGTACTGTTTCTGTGCCACTTAAAAATGTGGGCGGTGTGTCAGCCGGTGATAATAGCGCAACTAATTTCAGTGAATCATATACTCTGAGTATGATTAATGGGCCGCAGCGCACAGGTGTTGCAACCTCATTAAATAATACCACTACGGGCACATCAACATTCAGTAAGCCACTTGATTATATTGGTAATAAAACATTTACCTCTAAAGCTGACTATCAAACTTACGCAGATCAATTTGTATATAATGTGTCAATCCCAGGTTGTGAAAGCATGGCACAAGTATTTGTTGGCCAAAGAAAAGATGCGTTTGTCGTTAACCTTGGTAAAACGTTCGATTTAGTAAACTACGTACCGGTAGAGGGCGACAGCGCTCCGGGTGCTGGTGATGCAGGTGGCTTCCCTGGAGGTATTACCCAATCGGCTGACAATGACGACCTTGCAGATAAAAACGTGACATCAATTGCTATTGAAGTACCAAAAAGCTGTATTGTAGGCGAAGGTAATGGCGTTATTGGTTCGTGGACCACTGCAAGTTTACCTCAAGCTCGCATACTAAACCCGAATGCTAAATTTGCTAATAATGCAGTTAATGGTGGTGCTCTTACTCAAGTATCGCGTTTAGGAAATCCACTTGTTAATGAGCTTGTTATTGGCATAAAGGATAAGGATACTTTCTCGACAGCACACCCTAAAGACGATGGACAGTTTTTAGATTATGTATCTCATCCAGCCCTTCCTGAACTTTTAAATATTTTATTCAAGGATGCTGTTAATACGACACTTGGCGCTAACCTCGAAACATTAGCCCCAACAAACTTTCCTCGTACCGATTTAATTACTGCATTTTTAACTGGTTTTGCTGGTGTTAACCAACAAGCAACCGTCACTCCCTCTGAAATGCTTCGTTTAAACACAAACATCGCGGCAACAGCGCAAAGTGAGCAGTCTGCATTTGGTGTTGCAGGAAACGATTTAGCTGGCTTTCCAAACGGCCGACGCCCTGGCGATGATGTTGTTGATATTGCTCTGCGCGTAGTCATGGGTCGTTTATGTCATCCTATTCCTGTTGCAGGCGAAGATACTGACCTAGGCTTGTGTACTCCCGAAGATGCAAGCGTTGGTACAGTACCATTTACCGATGGCGCACCTGTTGATGCAACAATGATGGACTCAACCTTTCCGTACTTAGCTACCCCACTTGCGGGCTCTAAATAAGGAGTAAACTAATGCAACACTTAAAAATAACGCATATAGGTATTCTGCTTAGCGCATTAACGCTGGGAGCGTGTAGCAATGATGACGACAATAAAAAGCCGTTGCCTGAGGTTAATACAGCACCCTCAGTTAGCGACATCATGTTAACAACGCAAACGGAGGTGAATATTACCGACTCACTTACAGCCATAGATAAAGAAGGTGATTCACTTACTTATTCATTGGTCAGTGAGCCTTCATTAGGCATGGTAAATATTGACGCTGATGGCAACTTTACTTACACACCAAATAAAGAGGTTACGGGCACAGATAGCTTTACTTTTGGCGTATCTGATGGCGTTAACAGCCAAGTAAGTGCAATGGTTAATATCACTATTGAAGCTTTGCAAATCGACTTTGCTCAGTTTACTAGCGATGCATTTAACCAAGCACCGAATGCAGAGCCACTCTCTGTAAATGGAAGAGAGTTTACAAATAAAGACACAGATATTAATAATTTAATTAGTAATCAGTAAATAAGCTAACTGGCCATGGATGGCTATTTTAAGGATACAAATATGAAATCACCTCTAGTAAACCTGATGATTACATTAAGCTTAGTGTGCTCATTTGAGCTTTTTGCAGCGGCTTATACACCTAATGACAACGACGTAATAGCAGTCACTAAATCGGATTTAACTGCCTCACTATCGATAAATGAAATAGAAAATCTAGTCAATAAAAGTCAATTCGTTGGACAAACGGAGCATATGCAAGGGGTACTCAAAAACAGGCTTGCAGAAATATACTTAAATGAGCCAACGCCACAGGTAGGCTATTTATATGCACGCGTTTTACAAAAAGAGCATTTGTTTAATGATGCGATAAACATTGCTAATAGTGTTTTAAAAATAACGCCTGATCACAGCAACACTCATCTATTGCTGGCTAATTTGTACATGACACAAGGCCAGTTTGAACTTGCTAAACAGCATTGCTTAGCACTAATAACAAGGGTAAGCACATTAACGGCCAGTACTTGTGTACTAGACGTGCAAAGTCAGCACGGTAATTTATTAAGAAGTTATCAATCTTTAGTAAAGCTAACGAACAATAAGCCTATTGGACTCAATACAAAACATGTCCTAGCTGAAATGAGCTTTAGATTACAAAACTACACAAGCGCATTAAAGCACCTTGAAAATATAAATTTAGTAAACTCTCCAGTAAGCCTAATTGCTTTATGGGCAGACATACAACTGGGCTTAAACAAGCCACAGCAAGTGATAACCAAATTAAGTAATTTATTAAAAGAATCGCACGATCTAGAAGATGCGCTTTTGCTGCGCTTAGCCATCGCAGAAAAAAAACTAAACACAACACAATACAAATGGCAAAACGCCATGAAGCAACGAGTAGAGCTCAGAGAAATTCGCCACGACAGCTTTCACGCAAGTGACCTCGCCAACTATTATATTCACGTGCAGCCAAACAAATCTAAAGCCTTGTATTGGGCCAATATTAACTGGCAACAAGCTAAAATGAATATCGACCAAGCGCTGATTGTTCAAGCAAAAAGGATGTAAATGTTATGAGAATATTAATACGCGTATTTTCTATTATGTTGTTAAGCTTATTATTTTCAACAGCAGCTTTTGCGCACCAGTTAAGCACTGGCTACATTACGCTTAATAGCAACAATACAGCTCAATACAGCGGCAATTGGGAAATCAATGTTACAGATTTAGAGCACGTTATAGCACTCGACTTAGACCAAAACGCCAACATTACCTGGTCTGAAATAAAAGCAAAACGCGACTCAATTAACGCATTTATAAAAAACAATCTTATCGCAGAACAAAAAGAACAAACTTGCGCACTCACTGTAAATAACAATTACCAGCTAAGTGAGCACTTTAATCAGCCTTACTTGGTATTACCTGTGTCATTTTCGTGTTTAACAAATAACGAGATTACGCTTAAGTATTCAGCCTTTTTTCAAGATGACGCAAATCATAAAGTCATTGTTAATGTGAATAACATAGCACGTGTGTTTAGTATAAATGAGCCTAGCCAAACCTTTAATACTAAGCAGTCGAGCTATTTAGATACCTTTACAGAATATGTGTATCAGGGCGTATTACACATTTGGATAGGCATCGATCATATTTTATTTTTAATTGCGCTATTACTAACTTGTGTTTTAACCCGTGATAAAAACACTTGGCAGCCCATTAGCTCTAAAAAACACATTATCAAATACACTGCATGGATTGTTACAGCATTTACGCTTGCTCATTCTATAACGCTTACAGCAACAGCGCTTGATTTAGTATCTCTCAATACTCGCTGGGTTGAACTAATTATTGCAATTTCTGTATTGTTTGCAGCCCTTAATAATGTTTGGCCCGTTGTTTTGCGTTTAGGCTGGCTGACATTTGCTTTTGGGTTACTTCACGGAATGGGATTTGCGAGTGTACTTGGTGAATTAGGTTTGTCGAGTAACTATCAATTAATGAGCATATTGGCATTTAATTTAGGGGTAGAGATTGGCCAACTAAGTATTTTATTAGTAGCGTTGCCTTTATTAATTGCATTTAGAAAAACCGCTTGGTATGTAAAATGGTTAATGCCTGCAGGGTCTATAGGTATTGCAGTAGTGGCTCTAAACTGGTCTATTGAACGCTTTTGAACATAATTATACCCATTCGCCTAATTAAGTAATCTATTTTGAAGATGGAAAAACGTCTTGATAGCTAGGAAAAGAGTTCGCTATTTAGGTGTTATCGGCAATTGCTCCTGCATTGCTCTACCTTCTGCATTCATGCAGTCGTAAATGAGAGTTTTTAACGTAAATAGCGAGGCGTTTAGCCCCACAAAATGATTAAGTATTATTGTGGCTTGGTATTACTTTAAACGGTTGTTAATACTATAAACCCGCTAATATAGCGGGCATATAGTTTATGTATTTTAATAGCACTATTTTAATCTTCAAACGGCATTAACAACGTTTTCATCGCTGGGCGAAGCGCAATTAAAACTGTCTCTTCGGTAAGTTCGGGGTAAAGCACTTTTCGCAAAAGTAAGCCTGCCATTACTGAAAAAATAACATTAATACGGCTTTCTAGCTCTACCTCATCTATGTCTTTTATCACACTGCGTTCACTTATTAGCAATTGGCGCATTCTATTTCGCGCTTGCGTGTCAGCATCACGTAATAGTTTAGCTACCTTTACGTTTCTACCAGCTTCAGCGAGCATTTCTAAATCAACCGCACATTCACCGGTATCCATATGCCTTTGAACGCCGATATTTAAACCGTTCAATAATACTGTGAGCGTATCTTCTGGTTGCCCTTCAAAATGCTCAAATATAGAAAACATTTCTTCCATATCTTTTTCAATAATACTTTCTATAATGGCTTCTTTACTTTCAAAGTAGTTATAAATATGCCCGGCACTCATTCCTGCTGTTCTGGATATTTCAGCCATACCTGCAGCATGAAAGCCTTTACGACGAAAGCATTCAGCCGCCGCAGTTAAAACCTGATCACGACGCGCTTTGGCTATCGCTGGATCTGTCTGTCTTTTAGTTTTCATACAAAGCTCCACTGCCAAGTGATTAGACTCGACAATAAGGCAAATACTTAATCATTTTGAAATACGCCTTTCACTCATAAATAAGTATTTAGCCCTATATAAATCTAGTTAATTAGCTGCAAAAAGGTGTTTACAGCTAAAACCCTTACTTAGTTGGTTTGATCGCTTTTCTCCCAGCCACCGCCCACTACTTTATACAGGCTAATTTGGCTAGCTAACAAAGCCTGTTGACCCAAAATTTGCTGTTGCTGTGCACTGTACCAGCTGCGTTGTGCATCAAGGACTTGTAAATAGCTATCAACACCTTTATCGTAACGCGCCTTTGATAGCGAAAACGTAGACTCTCGGCTTTGTAGTAACATATCAAGTGCGCTTAATTGCGCTTGATAGCCTTCGTTGTCTGCTAACGCATCGGCGACTTCGCGAAATGCTTGCTGAATTTTTTGCTGATAAGTAACTACAGCAATTTGTTGGTCGGCCTTAGCAACATCTAGCTGAGCTTGGTTTCTGCCCATATTAAAAATAGGTAAAGTAACTGATGGAATAAAACTCCACGTACCCGAACCTGCATCAAATAAATCACTTAAATCGTTAGAGGCAGTACCCGCATTAGCCGTTAAGCTAATACTGGGGTAAAAAGCAGCACGCGCTACACCAATGTTGGCATTAGCAGCCAATAACTGATGTTCTGCTGCTTTAATATCTGGGCGTTGAGTTAATAAATCAGAAGGTAAACCAACAGGTATTTTAGGCAACGCTAATAACGAGTCCAGCACCTTATTTGGCAGAAGTTCAGGGCTTACTGGTTTTCCTACTAATAAATCAAGTGCGTTTTTATCGCGCTTTAATAAACGCTTATACGTTGCAATATCAACCTTTGCGCTGGCAACGGTACTTTTCAATTGCTCTAACGTAATTTTAGATGCTGCGCCTAAATCAAAACTTTTTTGAGTAAGCCCAAGCGACGCTTGTTGTGATTTTAACGTTTCCTCAGCAAGCCCAAGTAACTGTTGATCGGTTGCATAATTAAGCCACGCATTAGCCAGCTCTGCTACCAGCGACACTTGCGTGCTGTATCGAGTAAGCTCAGTAGAGTATAAATTTTGCAGTGCTTGTTGAGTTTCGTTACGAACCTTACCCCATATATCTAATTCGTAAGAGGTAATACCTACAGTAGCACTGTATTGCGAGCTTATAGTGGCCTCATCAGTACTTGTTAAACTGGCAGGCAGACGCTGGCGAGTGCCCGAACCATTAACATTTAAGGACGGATACAATACTGAGTTTTCTATTTGATACAACCCACGTACCCGCTGCACATTGAGCATCGCAATTTGCAGATCTTTGTTGTGCTCAAGGCTTTGACCTATAAGCACCTGTAATTTTTTATCGCTAAAAAACTGCTGCCACTTTAATGTGTTAACTGTGGCTTGCTCTGTTTGAACTGAATACGTTTCGGGTACTGGCAGCGCCAAATTTTGCTGTTCAGGTGCCAACTGGCATCCACTTAAAGCAGCCAACGTAAGCACACTCAACGAAAAGATTTTTATATGCATTATGCTGTCTCCTCGTTAGTGTTTTTTTCTTTTGCAGGGAATACGCGGCGTACTAATACAAAAAACAGCGGCACAAAAACAACAACCAAAATAGAAGATGCGAGTGTTCCACCAATAATTGAAATGCCTAATGCGTTTTGCGCACCAGAGCCTGCACTTGATGCAATAGCGAGTGGAATAACACCACAAATAAAGGCCATTGAAGTCATTAAAATTGGGCGTAAACGCAGCCTTACTGCAGCCACAGCCGCTTCAACTAAATCAAGCCCTTCGTCCATTTTATGGATAGCAAATTCCACAATTAATATGGCATTTTTAGACGCTAACCCTATCGTAGTTAATAAGCCCACTTGAAGATAAATATCGTTTGATAATCCGCTACCCAATGCAGCCATAGCAGCACCAAATATACCTAACGGAACAATCATCATAACCGCAAATGGTACCGACCAACTTTCATAAAGAGCCGCTAAACATAAAAATACAAATAACAACGACAAACCATACAATAAAGGTGCTTGCCCGCTGCTAGAGCGTTCTTGAAATGAAATACCGGTCCATTCAGACGAAATACCATTTGGCAGCTGTTTTACCAAGCGCTCCATTTCATCCATTGCTTGTCCTGTGCTGTAACCAGGTGCAGCGGTTCCTTGTATTTCCATTGCTGAAAAGCCATTGTAACGCTCTAAACGCGGCGAACCATAAGTCCAATAGGCCGTTGCAAAGGCAGAAAACGGAACCATATCACCCTCATTATTACGTACATACCACTTATTTAAATCTTCAGGCACCATTCGAGATTCAGCATCGCCTTGCATATATACTTTTTTAACACGCCCACGGTCAATGAAGTCATTTACATAACTACTACCCCAAGCCGTAGCAAGGGTGCTATTAATATCGGTTTGCGACACACCCAATGCTTGTGCTTTAGCTAAATCGGTATCGAGTTGTATTTCTGGCATATCTTCTTGACCATTAGGGCGTACACCAGCCAATATCGGGCTTTGGCTTGCTAAACCTAATAGTTGATTACGTGCTGCTAAAAGCGCATCGTGGCCCAAACCTACACGGTCTTGTAAAAATATATTAAAACCATTTGCTGTTCCCAGTTCTACAATTGCTGGTGGTGGAAAAGCAAACACAAACGCTTCTTTAATACTGGAAAAGTACCCCATAGCTTTACCTGCTACACCTTGTACAGATAAATCATCACGTTGGCGTTCATCCCAATGCTTAAGATTAACAAACCCTATTGCTGAGTTTTGGCCAGAACCTGCAAAGCTAAACCCGGTAACAGTAAAAATACCGTTTACTGCTTCAGATTGTTCGTTCAAGTAGTGGTTTTCTACTTTTTTAACCACTTCAAGTGTTTGCTCGGTTGTAGAACCCGCAGGTAACGAAACTTGGTTAAATAATATGCCTTGGTCTTCATCTGGTAAGAATGCGGTGGGTAAATTTGAAAACACATAAGCCATTCCACCTACAATTAAAAAGTATATAACAAGGTAGCGTTTAGCATGTTTGATCATACGGCTCACAAAGCTTTGCGCACCCGAATTTGTTTTGTCGAACCCGCGGTTAAACCCTGTAAAAAATTTACCAAATAACGACTTATCATTATGAACATGGCTAGGCTTTAAAAGCGTTGCACACAGTGCCGGCGTAAGTATAAGCGCCACAAGTACCGATAAACCCATAGCAGAAACAAGGGTAATTGAGAACTGACGATAGATTATGCCCGTCGAGCCGCTAAAAAAGGCCATCGGAATAAATACAGCAGAAAGCACCATTGCAATACCAACAAGCGCGCCTTTAATTTCGTCCATTGATTTGCGGGTTGCATCAAGCGCTGAGAGTTTTTCTTCGGTCATCAGTCGCTCTACGTTTTCTACAACAACAATGGCATCATCAACTAGTAACCCGATGGCAAGCACCATGGCAAACATAGTCAATGTATTAATTGAGTAACCGAAAGTGTATAAAATACCAAACGTACCCAGCAATACCACTGGCACTGCAATTGTTGGAATAAGCGTTGCTCTAAAGTTTTGTAAAAACAAGTACATAACAACAAACACCAACACAACCGCTTCTATAAGCGTATGAATTACTTTTTCAATTGAAAGCGCCACAAATGGTGTAGTGTCGTAAGGCACAACCGCTTCAAGTCCCTCAGGAAAAAATGGCTCTAATTCGGCAATGGCATCTTTTACACCCTGCGCAGTATCAAGCGCGTTGGCGCCACTGGCCAATTTAATCCCTAAGCCAGAAGCTGGTTTTCCATCATAACGCGCGACAACCCGGTAGCTTTCACCACCTAGCTCAACACAGGCAACATCACTCAACTTTACAAAAGAGCCATCTGCATTGGTTTTAACTAAAATATCTCTAAATTGCTCAGGAGTTTGTAAGCGGCTTTGCGCGGTCACAGTCGCGTTGAGTTGCTGTCCCGCCACCGCAGGCATAGCACCTAGTTGCCCAGCCGACACTTGTGCATTTTGAGCACTGATAGATGCACTTATATCTGCAGGCGTTAATTTATAGTTTTGAAGCTTAGCCGGATCTAACCAAATACGCATTGCATACTGCGAGCCAAATAACTGTACTTCACCCACACCTTCAACACGCGAAACAATATCTTGCACGTTTGATGACACATAGTCGCCAATATCAATGTTGGTCATGCTGCCATCTTTAGACATAAACGCATAAACCATCAAAAAGTTACGGGCTGACTTTGCAACCACAACACCTTGCCTTTGCACGGCTTCAGGTAATAGTGGCGTTGCAGTAGCTAACTTGTTTTGTACTTGAACCTGAGCAATATCAGGGTCGGTTTCAGCGCTAAACGACAGTGTGAGCGTTGCTGAACCGCTAGACTCTGACGTTGACGACATGTATAACAAGCCATCTAAGCCTTTCATTTTTTGCTCTATCACTTGTGTAACAGTATCTTCGAGCGTACGCGCCGATGCACCTGGGTAGGTAGCCGTAATACTTATTGCTGGCGGCGCGATAGACGGATACTGCGCAATAGGTAAACTTTTAATTGCTAATATACCTGCTAGCATCACTACTATGGCAAGTACCCAAGCAAATATAGGTCTATCGATAAAAAATCGTGACATGTAAATTCTCCGTTATTGCGCTTTAGCAGTTTGAACTTCAGATGGGCTAACTGGTGCGCTCGGGCGAATTTTTTGTAGCCCTTCTACAATCAGTTTATCGCCTTCCATTACGCCATCGGTTACAAGCCAATTAGATCCAATGGTGCGGTCTGTTTTCAAAACGCGGCTCTCTACAGTATTGTTTTTGCTAACAACCATTGCGGTAGGTTCACCTTTCGAGTTTCGACTAACACCGCGCTGTGGAACTAAAATAGCGTCGTTTTTAACACCTTCAACAATTGAGGCGCGAGCATACATCCCTGGAAGTAGTAACTTTTCAGGGTTAGGAAATTTAGCACGTAATGTAACCGACCCTGTACTTGGGTCAACTGTCACCTCAGAGAACTGTAAAGTGCCTTTATGAGAGTATAAAGAGCCATCTTCCATAGTAAGTTCAACATCGGTTTGACTAGTTGAATCCACACTTAGGTCGCCCGAAACAATCGCTTTTTTAAGCTTAGTTAATTCGCTACTCGACTGCGTTAAATCAATATAGATAGGATCAAGTTGTGTAACTGTTGCCAAAGAAGTGGCTTGGTTGGCACTTACTAACGCACCTACGGTGACATTCGATTTACTAATTTGCCCACTAATAGGCGAAGAGACATGACTGTATTCTAAATTAATTTTTGAGGTTTGCAGCTGCGCTTGAGCAGTAAGGAGTTCTGCTTTTGCTTGCTTATAGGCTGCATCAGCCTCGTCGTAATCTTGCTGGCTAACCGCTTTAATTTTTAATAATTCACTATAGCGAGACGCTTTAGCTTTACTGCTTGCAATGCTTGCTTCAGCGCGGGCAACAGCAGCTTCACTTGCCGCTAAGTTAGCCTCAAATGTAGCAGGGTTAATTTGATAAAGCGCTTGACCTTTTTCTACTTGAGACCCCTCGGTAAATAAACGTGATTGCACAATACCGCTTACTTGCGGGCGTATTTCTGCAATTTGAAATGCACTAATACGTCCAGGCAACTCTTGCCTTAAAGTTAGCGATTGTTTTTTAAGCGTAATAACCCCTACCGGCACAGCTTTAGGAGCAGCTGCCTGCGACTGCTCTGTCACTTGGTCACAACCAGTTAAGGCAACTGAACCTAGGAGAACTGAAAATACAAATAAAGCGGTGCTAGAACGCTGCATGTTAAATACCTTTAATTTAGAGTGAACGATCATTCTAAATTAAATGTTAGTGAGAATACATCTTAATAAGCTGATCTTTACACAAAATTACACTCAATTATGCGACCTCATACTTAATCACGAAGTAATGTTAATAAGGCTTTTATAATAAATATTTGCACCTACAAGCTAACTATGGTGCTCAGCGCACTGTATTTTTTAAAAATAGAAAAGTACTTACGCAAAAACCTTCTTTGTTTAAATTAAAGCCTAAAAGTACATAGTGAAGAGATTTTAATATTATATTTCAGTTAATTAGAGGTATGAGTCATTTAGCCAGATACCCATTAGGCCATAGCCAAATACAATTGTTATAACGAACAAATTTATAAACTTTCATTAACAAAAAAGCCAAGGCGAACTTGGCTTTTTTATTCATGACGTGGTTAAGCGTTTATAAAGTGATTAGGATGGCAAGCTTTAAACTAATCTAGACACAAGCAATTGCTCTACACGAATACCTTCAACATCAACCACTTCAAATTTAAAGCCCGCATAACTTATATGCTCAGCACGTTTAGGTATACGTTTCATGGTGTAAATTAAAAAGCCTGCCACCGTCTCAAAATGTATTTGCTCTGGGAACTCCTCTATATCAAGCACTTTAGCTAAATCGGTAATTGGCGTCAGTCCGTCAACTAACCACGAGCTTTTATCTCGCTCGATTATTAGTTCATCCCCTTGGTGAGTTATTAAATCTCCCATAAAGCCTTTCATTAAATCTTTTACAGTAACAATACCAACAAGCAGCGCGTATTCGTTTACTACAATAGCAAATGGTTTAGCGGCGCTTTTAAATGCATTTAATGCCTCTGACAAACTTAATGTTTCTGGTAAGTAAAATACGTCAGTATCAACTAATTCGTCATTGATATTAGCGGCTTCACCTTTAAGTACTTGGCGTAAAATATCTTTTGATTCAACAGAGCCATGTAATTTGTCTAAGTTACCCGACACAACTAAAAAATGATTGTGCGGGTGATCAATAATTTTGGTCGCAATGTCATTACTGCTTTCGTTTAAATCGAAGTACACAATTTGGTCACGCGGGGTCATTACGCTTGATAAAAAGCGTGCTTCTAAATCAAACACATTACCTATTAAGTCATACTCTTGTTTTTGCAAGCTACCATACTCAGCGCCAGCTTCCATCATAGCAACAATGTCTTCTGTGGTTACATTATCTTCACGCTCTGCGGGGACTTTAAATAGTCGTAGTACAAAGTTAGTTACGCCATTAAAAAACATCACTAAAGGCGTTAATGCAAATGTAACCCAACGCATTATGTTAACGACCTTAACGGCAACAGCTTCTGGCATGATCATCGCTAGTCGCTTAGGCATTAAATCGGCGAATAAAATAAATAACGAGGTAATAGTAAAAAATGAGAATAAAAAGCTAATTTTCTCCACATACGCACCTTGATAAAATAAAACCAATACTTTTTCAACGTATGGCGATAACGCTTGTTCACCTACAATGCCGCCTAATATAGCGATAGCATTAAGTGCTATTTGTATCATGGCGAAGAACGCGCCCGGATTTTCTTGCAGTTTTAATACCGCAGCTGCATTTAAACTGCCTTCGTCTGCCATTACGCGAAGTTTTATTTTTCGTGACGCTGCAATTGCTATTTCCGACATAGCAAACAACGCACTGATCAAGATCAAAAGACTAATCCCGATTAAATCACCCATTTAACGCTCCAAAAAGTTAGCGCTTTTTATATAAAAAGCAGCTGATTATAGTCGCTTTTTTAAGCGCAGCAATTGATATTTTTACTTTATGTTTAAGTTTTTATTATTCAGTTAGTTAAATGATTTTTAGCCACTAATTAAGAGAGGAGGTTTGTCTAAATGCAAGCTGTAACTGTGTAATTAACGACTCATCCATATTTATGTTACATGCAAAGTATAATGGAGATTGAGCCGTATTTAAATCTAGCACTGGCTCGAGTAAATTTAACTTTGGTGATGTTTTGAGACGGTAATTAAATTGTTTTTTACTCAGAATGACAAAATCAAGAATGTCACGGCGTGCACTAATTAACTTATCTATTTTATCTAAGTTATCAATCAGCAACAGATGCCGGCTTTCGTTAAAACCGCGTTCAAGTAAATAATGATGGCTAAAGTTATCTCTTAATACTGCTATTTTATAGCGTTTGGCATCATGTAAAGTCTTTAACTTTATGCCTCGAGATTTCAGCCCATAAATCGCTGACTCAAACTCTTCAAGTTCAGCTATCCACACAAAGTTATTTTCTCTTGGTGGCAAACGAACAATTGAGAAAATACAGGTGTTTTTATCTCGAAGGGCTGCGTTATAAGACACACTCCAATTGTTAGCCGACATAGTGTAACTAATACCAGCAGCATTAAGGGCGTTTTTTACCTTTTCTACAGAGCGACCAGCCAATTGCTTGTTTGCATCGAGATATTGAAAGTCAGGGAAAACTTCCGTAACTATATTAATTTCGTTAGCATGCGCAATAGGGTATAAAAAACAAAGTAAAAAAACGAATCCCTTCATTGGGTAAAAACCTCAACTAAATTAGTGCAATTATTCAATAAATATAGTTGAGGCTTTGCAGACTGCTAGTTTTGAGTATTTAATAAAATAAGATTAAGCCAATAGTATTAGTTTTGAAGCACTTATTTATTCATCGCATTAATTAAAAACGCTGAAATTTTTGCGCCTTCTTTTAATGTTGTCTCAGAACTTGCTTGGCCAACTAAAGAAATGTCGGTAAATGGTGCTATTTCCATCATATCAGCGCCCGTAATTGGAAATTCATCAGCAATGGCTGATAAAATGTCTAGCGCGTGCTTTGGTGTTAAACCGTTGTCTTCCGGTGTACCGGTTGCAGAAGCAAATTCGGCATCGAGTGCGTCAATATCAAAACTTACATACACTTCATCAACATTATCCGCTTTTAGTTGCGCGATAGTCTCTGCAGCAACAGCGGCTGCACCGCGTTCAATAATTTCATGTGCCCAATGTTGTTTAACCCCAAATGTGTTTTCCCAGTGTGATTTTGGTTTTCCACTTGAACGTATACCAAATTGAATTAAGTGATGGGGTGCAGGTAAAAACTCTAAAATATGTGTACACCAAGAGCCAAAACATAAGTCTATACCCAAGCGCTCCACAAGCAAATCGGTGTGCGCATCAAAGTGAATAATAGCCGTACGCTTCCCTTGCTCGCGTTTTGCTTTTAAATACGCTTTGGTTAATGGATAACTAATAGAGTGATCGCCACCAATACCAAAAATACCCTTGTCTTTGAACGTCGCGTAAAAGCTGTCGCACACATCTTCAGTAATTGATAACGGACTTACGTAGTAGTCGTTATTTTCGTTTCCGTATAGCGCTTTTTGGCAATTAGAGATAGTTGCGTCGTTTAGGTATTTGTCATGTAACAAATGCGGAATAACACGCACATCACCTAAGTCGAACGAATGACATTCAGGGTGCTGATCAATTAATGCTGAGCGAACAAACAAAGGCCCCCAATTGGCACCACGTAAAATACCGCCACCACAATCAGAACTAATTCCAAGCATGACCGCTTTATGGGGAGAGTGAGGCAACTCATTTAACGATTCGCGCCATAGCGTATCTACATTTTCGGTTTGACCATACAGTTTATTTCGAAGCGCCGCTTTTCGCTCTTTTGCAGTATTAACGGTAAAAACACCATCGCCAGGAGCACATAAGCAGTGCTCTACTTTACTATTAAATGCTTGAATTTCTTGACTCATAATAAATCCTTATGAATTATTCTGTGCGTATTTTAGTGATTATTTATGCAAAACGATTAAACAGGCCTAAACTTTAAATAATTAAAAAATTAAAAATTATCTTTGTCTGTATCATTAAAAACCCTTTCAAAATCAATTTAAAATAAAATAATAAGCAACTGATCTTTAACAAATTTTAATTAATACAGGCAATCATCATTTATGACTAACCACTTGGTTGAGTGATACTTATAATGCCTGCGCACACAAGTCAACCGCACAAGTAAACCAGCAATCCATGAGTGTGCTTGAATATTCATAGTTAATGAATAAAATACGCCAAGGCCCCATTTTACTGGCCTAGACAAGCACTCAATTTTATTAATACGGACATACGTCCTGTACTTAAGAAAGGTTTCTAGCAATTATGCTAGATTGATAAAAATTATTTTTAAAAGGCTTAGATATGGAAAAGGTATTTCACTTAGGACTATGTATTGACGATCTACAAGGTGCAAAACTTGCAATCGTGCCCGGTGACCCAGATCGCGCTGCACGTATTTCTCAATTCCTAGACAACCCAACCTGCCTTGCTCAAACACGTGAGTTTCATGTTTATCTAGGTCAATTAAATGGCCACTCTGTGGTTATATGCTCAACCGGTATTGGCGGCCCATCTACATCGATTGCAGTAGAGGAACTTGCTCAATTGGGCGTGCGTCAATTTTTACGCATTGGTACTACGGGTGCTATTCAACCTCACATTAATGAAGGTGAAATCTTAATTAGCCAAGCGTCTGTACGTTTAGACGGTGCAAGCCAACACTTTGCACCACTAAGCTACCCTGCTGTGTCTGATTTTTATGCAACACAAGCCATGGTTGAAGCTTGTAAAAACTTAGACATTGACTTTCATATTGGTATTACAGCGTCTAGCGATACATTTTACCCAGGCCAAGAGCGCTACGATACTCATTCTGGTTATGTGCCAAAAGCATTTCAAGGTAGTTGTGAAGAATGGCAAAAGCTGGGCGTAATGAACTACGAAATGGAGTCGGCCACATTATTCACTATGTGTGCAGCCCTTGGCTTGCAAGCAGCCTGTGTTGCCGGTGTATTAGTTAACCGTACTCGTCAAGAAATTCCTAACGTTGACCACGGTGAAATAGAAAGAAAATCAGTGGCTGTTGTATTAGAAGCCGCCAAGGTGCTACTAGGTTAATTTTACTTTATAAGTAAAATTAATATGAGAAAGCACAGCTTATTAGCTGTGCTTTTTTGACTCTACTTAAGCGCTGCACTAATTACTTTTAGCTCTGGCAAATCAGTAAACCCCGATAGTACCGCCTTCGAAACACCCGCTTGATTTTCGTGCCCTTTAGTTTCTAAAAGTGTTATGCCTTTCACCGTCTCTTTATCAAAACTAAGGCCAGCTAAAAAGAACTGACTCAACGCGCTTTGCAGAGGCGATAAACTTGGGCTATAGGCTGCGTTTTCTGCATAACTGCCGTAAAAATCCCCATTATCAAATGTACTTACCTTGACTGCACTAAAATTTTGGCTGTACGGTACATACGCATTTAACGCAAAGCCCGCAAAAGTCTCTTCGATCTGTTCGTCATCAAAAACCGCAAGCTGAGGCTTTGGGTTAAACAAGCTAAATTCGTTACCCAAATCGGTTGGTCCAAACGAGTGAGGTAATAGCTCTGCCAATTTAAAATGTTGACTTGGAAGTAAAATATCAAATTCTTTCGCATCGGCTAATTCATTCATAAATTGGCGACAGTAGCCACACGGAGCGTCGCTTATAGCAATTTTAAGAATTTTTTTAGCACCATTTAACCAAGCATTATTAATGGCAGACTGTTCTGCATGAACAACTAAACTCAATGCTTGGTGATCAAACTCTACATTAGCGCCAAAATAAAAATTAACTTGTTGCTGCTCATCTATAGCTTTGACAATAGCACCCACATGAAAATGTGATACTGGAGCCACTGAAAACTCAGACGCTAAGGGCACTAAACCTTGTAACAGTGAATCGACAGAAACATTAAACTCTTTGCAAAGCTGTTCAATGTTGTTTGTGTTTAATATGCCGCGCTGCGACTTTAATTGGCTACGTAAGGACGCTGTTTGCGCTACGTTTAACGTGATATGAGAATTTGTAAGGGCTGTATCTTCTTGTACAGTAAAAGTTGCTGAAGCCATAATGTATTTTAATTATTCAATGGCTAAGTAGTTTAAAAGTTTAAGACCCAAATTGCTAGGGCCTGTTGACCTTTCAGGCTTAAAACTTGTTCAAACTAGAGACGATTTAATCGTGGCGCGAGGTTTGTAACAATGTGGGCTAAGTAAACCGAGCAAAACCTCCTCGTCCTGCTCTTGCTCCTTACCTACATTCATGTAGGCAACAAAGAGTTAATCGCACCTAGAACGAACCTTCGGGCAACGCGTGTTTGGTATTCATGCTGCGTTATCGCCTATTTATCGGGAATAAACACACTACATAGGCGCTGCCTTGCCTAAGTACTAAACGCATTGCTGCAAATTTAACCCCGAAAGATAAACAGGCCTAGGTTATTAAACACAAAAAAAGGAACACGGCGTGTTCCCTTTCTAAATAACAAACGTTAACGATTAACCAGTATTACGCATACCTGCAGCAATACCTGTCATGGTGATCATTAATGCATTATCGATGTCACCTTCGTTGTGCTCCTCGTTAGAGCGAGCACGGCGAAGCAATTCAACCTGCAAGACATTGAGCGGATCGGTGTACGGGTTTCGTAAACTAATCGACTCTTTTATCCAAGGCTGAGCTGCAAGTAAGCTTTTTTGCGGGCTTAACGACTGCACAAGCTCAATGGCTTCTTCAAGCTCTTTTCGCAACGTTACACCTAACGGCTTGTACATATCTTCCACCAGCGCATTATCATAGTGCTCACTTAACCAGCTATCGGCTTTACTAAATACCATTTCAAGCATTTCTAAACGAGCTCTAAAAAATGGCCAATTGAGGCTCATTTCGTTTAGTGTTTCTAAGCCATATTGATCTAGCGCCTTTTTTAAGCCTGTTAACGCACCTAACCAAGCGGGCAACATTAACCGGTTTTGACTCCATGCAAAAATCCATGGAATAGCACGTAAACTTTCAACGCCCCCATTAGGGTTGCGTTTTGCAGGGCGAGAGCCAAGCGGAAGTTTAGAGAGCTCTAATTCTGGCGTTGCCATTCTAAAGTAAGGAACAAAATTCTCGTCGTGGCGAACAACATTGCGGTAATGCTCACACGACTGCTCACTAATAAGCTTCATAACTTCGCGCCATTGTGGCTTAGGCTCTGGCGGTGGTAATAAGTTACTCTGCAGTACTGCCCCTGCATATATATTTAGGCTTTGTAGTGCTACATCTGGCAAACCAAATTTAAAGCGTATCATTTCACCTTGCTCTGTTACCCGTAAACCGCCTTTAAGTGAGCCTGGCGGTTGCGAATGCAGTGCTTGTGCAGCCGGTGCACCACCTCGACCAACAGTCCCTCCTCGGCCGTGGAATAACACAAGCTCAATGCCGCGCTCGTCTGCAAGCTGCACGAGTTTATCCATTGCTTCGTATTGGGCCCAACCTGCTGCCATCATACCGGCATCTTTAGCCGAATCTGAATAACCAATCATTACATTTTGCGTATTTTGAATATGGCCGCGGTACCACACGTTATCGAGTAGCGTCGTGATCACGTCGCTACCATTATTCAAATCGTCTAATGTTTCAAATAATGGGGCAACTGGCAATTCAAAACTACAGCCGCTTTCTTTAAGAAGTAACTGTACAGCTAAAATATCGGATGCAGTGCGTGCCATTGAAATAATATACAAACCAAATGTTTTTTCATCTTGCTTTGCAATTACATCGAAGGTGTCGAGCACTTCTTGTACATCAGGGCTTGGTTGCCAATGCTTAGGAATAAGCGGACGACGCGAATTAAGCTCTGCTAGTAAAAATGCTTGCTTGTCTTGCTCTTGCCACTGGTTGTAGTCCCCTAACCCTAAATAACGCGTAAGTTCAGAAAAAACGTCGCTGTGGCGTGATGAATCTTGACGTACATCCAGTTTTGCCAAACGTAGGCCAAAACTGTTTAAACGATGCATTAAATCAAGTAGTAAGCCATCGGCAACGACTTTCATGTTACATTTTAATAGAGAACGATAGCACACCTCAATTGGGTGCTTAAGCTGGTTAATATCAGTAACAAGATCTTGTGCGTCAGTGCGTTTGTGCTTAATTTTTGCACCTAGATGCGCCACTGTTTCAGACACTTCGCCTTTAAGCTTTTTAAGCACAGTGCGGTAGGGTTCAAAGTCTTGGCCTGCCAACTCAATGAGTTCGTCGCTAGCGTCAGACATAGATAGCTCAGCGCATAACGTATCAATATCTCGGCTATATAAATCAAGCGCCATCCAGCGACCATGGTCAAGAACTTGTGAAGTAACCTGTGCAGTAACAAATGGGTTACCGTCTCGGTCTCCACCCATCCAAGAAGTGAATTCAATAGGACTGTAGTCAATTGGTAGCTCTAGACTTAACTGCTCTTTAGCATGCTCCGAAAACTCACGTAAAAAACGCGGTACAGCATGCCAAAGGCTATTTTCAATAACTGCATACCCCCATTTAGCCTCATCAACAGGCGTTGGGCGCGAACGACGAATGTCGTCTGTATGCCACGCTTGGCTTATTAACTGAGCAATTCTATTTAAAATAGCTTCGCGCTCATGTTCCAAGTTATCTTTTCGCTCAAGCGATGCTAAACAATCGCTCAACTCAACGTGCTTGTTAATAATTGTACGGCGTGTAACCTCTGTGGGGTGGGCCGTTAGTACTAAATTAATGTGGAGTTTTGAGAGTGTGTCAGCAAGGTGGTTAGAGTCTAACTGACCTTCTTGTGCTTTAGCGGCTAACGTTTTTAATGTTTGAGTGAGAGGGTTTTGCTGGCCAAGACCAGCGTCATTAAAACGAGATACAGTATGAAACTGCTCTGCCACATTGGCTAAATTTAAAAAATGATTAAATGAACGGGCAACCGGTAAAAGCTCTTCATCACTAAGGGCATGTAATACTTCAATTAACGCCTTGCGATCGTCTTCATTACCACTGCGAGAAGATTTTGATAAAGCGCGAATTTCTTCTACTTTATCTAAAATTGCTTGGCCTTGGGCATCTTTTATAGTTTGACCTAATAATTGCCCAAGTAGACCCACATTACCTCGCAGGGCGGCATATTGTTCACTCATTTCTCAGTCTCCTTTGTTTCATGGAGGACTATTAATATCATTAAGAGCGCATATTTAATAGATCCATTTGCAATGTCATGTCGTAAAAAAGTATAGATAAAATAATCACAAAGCATTGGTATGATCATTTTTTACGACGGTAACTGCCCACTTTGCAGCACTGAAATGCAACAGTTAAAACAAGCAGATAAACACAGCTTAATTACCCTCGAGGATTTAAATGCTGCTGATTTTAGCGAGCGCTACAGGCATATAAACAAAAACCAAGCACTTACATACCTACAAGCGCAACTAAAAAATGGTGAGATAATTTATGGGCTAGACGTAACGTATCAAGCGTGGAAAACAGTTGGAAAACACCGCTGGTTGAAAATTTTTCGCTTGCCTGTTATTCGTATTTTTGCAGATTGGGGCTATATTTTTTTTGCAAAACATAGGCACTCTATTAGTAGGTTTTTAATGCCAAATACCCAGTGCAACAACGGCCAGTGCGCCATAAAGTCAAAAGGAAAAAAATGAAGACTATTATTCTTTTTGGCGCTAGTAGCGCGATTGCTAAAGCCTACGTGAAGCACCTTCAAAACCAAACAATTGAATTTAACATTGTATGCGTCAGTTCAAGTAACCATGTTCCACAACACAGTAACAACATTACTTTTTACACTACTGATTACTCTACTGACAGCTTATTTGGCCTTACTCAACATTTAAAAGATGAGCAAGCCGACATACACCAGGTAATAATGTTCAACGGTAAGTTACATAACTCCGAGCACATGCCAGAAAAAAAGCTTGAAGACATCAACGCTGATTATTTTAATTTGTTACTAAACGCAAATACGCTTACCCCATTGCTCTGTTTACAAAGCGTTTTGCCTTTAATCAATCATAAAACGCACTGCACTATAACTGCCTTAAGTGCACGAGTAGGTAGTATTAACGACAACAAAATGGGAGGCTGGTACACTTATCGGGCATCTAAATCAGCTCTTAACATGTTATTTAAAACTGCCGCAGTAGAGCTTGCTCGTCGTGCAAAGAACACCAAGCTTGTGCTATTTCATCCTGGTACAACTGACACTGACCTGTCTAAGCCTTTTCAAAAAAATGTACCCGAAGGCAAATTGTTTACACCTGAATTTGTAGCACACCAACTTTTTGACTTAACAAATAACAACCCTGATTTAGAACTAAATGGCGAGCCAGCTTATTTAGATTGGCAAGGCTCTACTATACCGTGGTAAGGATTTAAAATGCATTTTACTAAAGCGCGTATCGACGCACTTGAAAAACGTACTCGTACTCATTTAATAAACTCGTTATCTGGGTTTAAAAGTGCAAACCTAATAGGCACACAAGACCTACTAGGCAACACTAATTTATCGATTGTTAGTTCGGTTATTCATTTGGGTGCACACCCTCCCCTAGTAGGTATGATAATGCGCCCACACAGTGTACCGCGCCATACGTTTGAAAATATATTACAAACAGGTGTTTACACTATCAATCAGGTAAATAAGTCTATTTATAAACAAGCGCATCAAACCTCAGCACGCTACGACAAAGACGAATCCGAATTTGAGGAAACAGGGTTAACACCTGAGTACTTAAATGAGTTTTCGGCCCCTTTTGTCAAAGAGAGTCGCTTAAAATACTCAGTAAAATTTGTTGAAAGTAAACATCTTGAAATTAACGGAACTGAACTAGTGATTGGTGAAATTGTCGATGTGTATTTAGATGAAACCGCTCTGCAAAGCGATGGATTTCTAGATTTACAAGCCATTGATACTGTTGCGGTTACAGGCCTTGACAGCTACCACACAGCAAATAAATTAACGCGCCTTCCCTACGCAAAAAAATAACTTTTAGGGGTGCATGTCACCCCTTTGACATGACAAACGCAAAACCAACTTAACCCCAACGCACTAAAAACCTCAATCGATGTTGCTGATCGCAGAACATTGAATTTTAAAAATGCATTGCGCACAATAGCGAAAATTCCAAGGAGAATCCCATGAGCACAATCGGTATTGGCACGCAAACCCCAGAGCAAGCATTGGCCAGCTTAAGTAATATGACCCAATCGTTAACACCTATTCAGACTGACGAACACATTGAACGTATAGCAAAAGCACAAGCTTATATGACAGCTAATAACATTGATGCAATTTACCTAAATGCAGGGACCAACCTAACCTACTTTACGGGTATGAAGTGGTATGCGAGTGAGCGTATGGTTGGCGCAATTTTACCTGCGATTGGTGAAGTACAGTACATAGCACCTTATTTTGAAATTGGTACTCTAGATGGCTTTAAAGTGGTTGAAGGGCCAATACACGGCTGGCAAGAGCACGAAAACCCTTATGCGCTATTTGTTAGCGTATTAAAGCAACTAAACATTAGTGACGACGCCACCATCGGCATCGATGAAAGCGCACAGTTCTTTATATTCGATGGTATTAACAAAGCGCAAAAAGGCTTGAATATTATCAATGCGCAAAGTGTTACTGCACATTGCCGTATGCACAAATCGGTTAACGAATTAGCACTTATGCAGTGCGCAATGGACATGACCTTAGCCGTTCACCAAGCCACTGCGAGTATGCTTTACGAAGGTATTACCACCACAGAAGTAGAAGCCTTTATAAAAAAAGCGCATCAAAAAGTAGGTGCTCCGGGCAACTATTTTTGTATTGTACTGTTTGGCGTAGCAACGTCGTTTCCACATGGTGTTAAAGATGCGCAAGTGCTTAAAAAAGGCGATATGGTATTAATAGATACCGGTTGTAAAGTACACGATTACCTTTCAGATATAACCCGCACCTATGTATTTGGTGAACCAACACCGCGCCAGCGCATGTTTTGGGATCACGAAAAAGCAGCGCAACTGGCCGCATTTAACACCGCAAACATTGGTACTACATGCGAAGATGTTGACGCAGGTGCTCGTAACTATTTAGCGGCTCAAGGGCTGGGCCCGCAGTACCAAACACCGGGTTGCCCGCATCGAACTGGCCATGGTATTGGTTTAGATATTCACGAATGGCCATACTTAGTTGGCGGTGATAAAACCCCACTTGCCCCAGGCATGTGCTTTAGTAACGAGCCAATGCTAGTGATACCCGATGAATTTGGGGTGCGTTTAGAGGATCATTTTTATATGACCGACAACGGCCCGCATTGGTTTACAGAGCCTAGCCACAGTATCGACGACCCATTTGGGCTTAACGCTTAATTCCTTCAAGAGCAGCTGTTTAGCTGCTCTTTTTATTTTATTCGTTGATAAAGTCCAGTTCATCCCAATATCCCTTTTATACAAAAGCAATCCGCAAAAGGATGAATATGAAAAATTTTAAAATTGATATCGTGTCAGACGTAATGTGCCCATGGTGTGTAGTAGGTTATAAAAATCTTGAGACAGCACTTGGCCAACTTAAAGACGAAATGAGTGCAGATATTACATGGCATCCTTTTGAGCTAAATCCAGATATGCCAGTTGAAGGTCAAGACTTAAACGAGCATTTAATGCAAAAGTACAACCTAACTGAAGAACAAGGCGATGAAAATCGTAAAAACATGTTTGAAGCAGGAAAGCGTGCTGGATTTACGTTTAACTTTGATGGCAAACGTATCATGATCAACAGCTTTGATTTGCATCGTTTATTAATGTGGGCACGCGAAGAAGATAAGCAAACCGAGTTAAAACTCGCCTTTTTTGAAGCGCACTTCACCGATTTAAAATACTTAAACCAAGAAGACGCTCTGCTTGATGTTGTCGAAAGTGTTGGCCTTGATAAAGAAGAAGCCCGAAATATTTTGCACTCAGATAAATACGTTCAAGCTGTACGCCAAGAGCAAAATAACTTTAAACAAATGGGTATTACCTCAGTCCCTACGTTTATCATAAACGATAAATACGCACTCACTGGCGGACAACCAAGCGACTCATTTATTCAAGCACTAAAACAAATTAGCGAAGAAGAAGCCAAGCAAGACGCTTGATGCAAAATTAAAACTGAAACGTTTATGACGACTTTAAACACCTGTTTATAATAGGTGTTTTTATTGATAACCTAATTAGTAAAGTACCAAAGCTTGAGAAAATAAATTTGTTCAGAGTGGGTACATGGGTTAAAGTAAAACCTATTACAGGTACTTGTTTAATATATATAATTAAAAGGAAATTTAAAATGAAGTATTCACTAGCAATAATTACATCTCTTTTTCTATTTGGTTGTTCAACGACACCGTTAGAAGATCGTCCTTCTGCTGAAGTAGAAACGCGAAGCGCCCCAAAATATCCTATGGCGGCAGTTAATAATAAAACAGAAGGCTTTGTTACCATGTCTTTTGATGTTAACGAATCTGGGAAACCGGTAAACATTGAAGTAATTAAATCAGAACCTTCAAATGTTTTTGATGAGCAAGCAAAAAGTGCGTTATCTAGATGGGAGTACCATCCAAAAGTTGTTGATGGCATTGCGCAAGTAGATACAGGTTTAGATGTGACTATAGAGTTCAAAAGATCAGATAAATAAAACAAAAAAAGGCTGCACATTGCAGCCTTATTTATATACCCAAAGATGCTTCTTTAATTAAAGTGAACTAAGTACGATAAAGTACTTTAATAACATGCCAGCCAAATTTAGTTTTAACTAGGTGTGGCTCTAAAATAGCGCCATTGAAGGCTATTTTGTCAAACTGTGGAACCATTTGCCCGCGTCTAAATTCACCTAAGTCACCGCCTTTTTTACCCGATGGGCACGACGAATACTTTTTAGCTAAGGTTTGAAATTTTGCACCTTTACCTAATTGCTTAATAATGTCTTCTGCTATTTCTTTGTGCTTAACCAATATGTGGAGTGCGTGCGCTGTACTTGCCATTTCAAAGCCCTGAAAATTTAAAACGCGGCGATTTTAGCACAGCCCCTGTTTGAGAGCATCTAATTGATTTTATAAATAGTGAAGTTCATCACATTTAGAGGGAATACGGCAATACTGATATTTTCCAAATAAGGTATAGCGGTTTAAAGCTATTTTATCGTACAGCCAATTATTAAAGGTATTTGGTAAAACACTAAATACAGTGGCTAGTTTATAGGGGTAACCTAGCTGCTTAACCACTTCAAAAAAAGCATGACTTTGTGTGAACACTTTGCCGTTTTGTAAGTACACCATCGAGGCGTATTGGGTAGTTGAAAAACCAAAGTGAGTTAATAGCACTTCACCTTTTGGAGATTGCACGCTACATAATTTAAAAATGGCATTGGTATCGTTACTAATTATAAAATTACACCACGCACTGCATAATTTACATTGTGAGTCGAATAATATAATTTTTTGATTACGCATTAGTGTTGCTGCATCATCACTCATTTTTTTCCCCTAAGCGGTTACTGCTGAACCGGCTTTTTTTGTAACTTGCGCTGCAAAGTACGCCTATGCATATTAAGTTGCCTTGCGGTTACCGATATATTGCCATTATTACTGTGTAGCACTTGCTGAATATGCTCCCATTCTAAGCGTTCAGGCGACATAACAGCATCATCAATACTCGTTTGAAGCTCACTTTTTTCGTTATTAAGTGCTTTTAATAATGTTGCCATATCAATAGGTTTAGTTAAATAATCGTTTGCCCCTAAGCGCATTGCTTCAACCGCAGTGGCAATGCTAGCAAACCCAGTTAATAAGACTATATGTGTATTTTCTAATAAGTTGCGCAGTGGCTTTATAAGCATTAAGCCATTGTCGTCCCCGAGTTTCATGTCTAATAAAATAGAGTCGGGTACTAATTGGCGCGCACGAAGTAACGCATCACTTTGGTTATGCGCAACATCACAGGTGAAGCCTTGCTTAGTTAAACGCCTAGCAAGCGTACTGGCTAAATTTATATCATCTTCAATTATTAGTAACTTCATTGTGCTGTTTGCTCGTTATTAATAATGGCTAACTTAACCTTTGCTACGGCACCGCCTTCTTTATGGTTAAATAAGGTTAGTGAGCCATTTAGTCGCTCAAACGTGACGTTAGATAACAACACGGCCAAACCCATGCCTTGTTCGCTAGGCATTACCTGCCCCCCTAGTTCAGCTAGTTGTGAGGGCGTAAACCCATCGCCAAAATCACGGATTAATAAATCTATACATTGATCTTGCTGGTCAAGCTCCCAGCTTAACTCAAGCTCTGTTTTACCTTGTTTTTGATTTGCTATAGCCGCATTTTGCAACAAATTTAATATAGCTGGTAACAACATTGCGTCACTTAAAAGAATGGCATTAATGGAAGGTGTAGACCATTTAATATGTTGACCGGGGTACTGTAATACAAAGGTATCGTTAATGGCTGTTTGTAATTGCGTTATGGTTATTTGATCTTTAGCATTTTTAACCCGTATTTGCTCCGATAGCGCTCTAAAACTATTAAGTTGCTCTCGACATTGCTCAAGTGGGGTTTGCATCTGTTTAAGTATAGTATTGTTTGGTTGCTCCTCTAATAATTCTTCAAACAACAGTTGTAAGTTAGCTATCGGTGTTGCTAGCTGATGAGTTATTTGTGCTGCAGCTCCATCAAGCGTTACTAGTTGCTCATTTCGTAGTTGTTTTTCTCGGGCTTTAGCAATGACGCGTTCGCGATCTTTTAGTGCACGGCTCATGGCCCCTATCACAAGCGCTATTACACTGGTACTTAAAACAAAGTTAACCCACATGCCAACAAAGTGACCGCTCATGTTCATTTGATGCATACTGTGATCGGGCATGTTTATTAACAAAAAGCTGTATGCAGCAATGGCAAGCAAAGCAATATAGGCTAACCCTTTTTCACGTAGTGTTACCGCTGCTATCATGATGGGCAGTAATAATAACGACACAAATGCATTAGTTGCGCCGCCACTTAAAGAAAGCAAAATAGTTAAAAACAAAACGTCAGCAGTGAGTTGCATCAGCATAACCGAGGGCTTAGCGTGACTAACCTTTCGGTAAGCAAATAGACTGATTAATTGAAATGCAGCTTCTAAAGTAATAACACCAAGTAAGGGCAGTAATGCCAATTGGTAATCAAGTAAAAAATAAACACTTAACACTGCAATTAGTTGTACTGCAATAGCGCCGCTTCGAAGCATAAGTAAACGGCTGATAGTGGGATCAGTTTGCATTAACAAAACAATGATTTTCCAATTTAATATATAAAAATGAATTGAGGTAAAACGTTACTCTTCGTCCATTGAAATTGTAAAAGCAGCGCACGGTGTGCCTTGATGAAACACCATTTGCCATTGCTGTGCGCTATTTTTACGCCATAACGACATGCGAAGTGAATAATTAAATTCGGCACGTGCCGAACGTCTATACGCTGCTTGATAACTTATTTGCGCCACATCTATACTCAACATTCGGCCTTTAAAATGCTGATTATAAAACTGCGGCACCACCTCTGTGGGTAGGCGTGTGAGTACTTGATATTTATTAAACGACGTGCCATTAGCAGCAATTTCGATAAACTCATCGTCGAGTAAAGCGTCGAGTGCACGCTCTGATTGGCGAACTTCAGGCTCAAGTAATTGACGCTCAGCCTCAATTAAATGATTAAACAACGACGCTTTAATTTTGCTGCTCATGTGCTTCCCTATTGCTTGTAAATTTGCCCTGCTTTCATAACAAATTGCACGTTTTTAAGTACGTTTATGTCTTCAAGTGGCGAACCATTTACGCTGATAATATCTGCTTGCTTACCAACACTCAAGTCGCCTAACTGATGGCTTTGCCCTAACAATTTAGCAGCATACACTGTGGCTGACTTTATTGCATGCGCCTCACTCATTCCATTATCAACCATTAAACCAAACTCGTTTGCATTAAGACCATGACGCGATACACCCGAGTCGGTACCAAAGGCAATGTTTACCTTGTTTTTGAGCGCTAACTTAAACGATGCCTGCATTTTAGGCGTTACTTCTCGCACCTTATTCGCAATTGCCGCTGGCATATTAGGATTAGTAAGTACCTCTTCACTTACCGTGGCACCAGCAAGCAGTGTGGGAACTAAATAGGCCTGCGTTTTATTGAATAAATCGACTGTTTTTTTATCTAAATAAGACCCGTGCTCTATTGAGTCAACCCCAGCTCTAAGCGCTGCTTTAATTCCTTCTGTTCCGTGGGCATGCGCTGTTACCTTTCGCCCTAAATGATGCGCTGTATCTACAATAGCAGCAAGCTCATCATCAGTGAGTTGTTGATTCACTCCCGCTGCGGTATTACTCAACACACCACCCGTTGCAGTAATTTTAATTACATCAGCACCACTTTTAATAACTTCTCTCACAGCACGGCGGCAATCGTCAGCGCCATTACAAATGCCTAATGTCGTTTTAAAAACATCGGTTATGTCTTTTCTGTAGCCATGCATATCAGCATGACCGCCGCTTGGCGATATTGTATTACCGGCTGCAAAAATACGAGGTCCTGCAATGTCTTGTCGTTCAATTGCGCGTTTTAACGGAAAAATAACTTGATAGTCGCTGCCTAAGTCACGCACCGACGTAAAACCCGCATCAAGCGTACGCTGTAAATATTTAATAGAGCGAAGCGCATAATCGGCTTCATATTCTGTAGCCCAACGATGTGGGTTTGCTTGAGCGTCACGTTCAAAAGTCACATGTACATGCATATCAATCAAACCAGGCATAACAAACTGGTTTTTTAAATTAACTATTTCAGCATCGGGTAAATTAAGTACTGACTTTGATACATAACCGTCTTTAATAGCCGTTATTTTGTCATTGGTAACAACTAAGGTTTGTTCTTTTTTTAATGCCTGCTCAGGTGCTACAAGTAAACTACCTGCGTAAATGATTTTAGATTGTGCTGCGTTTACATTATTAACGAACATTGCCAATACAATTGACGATAATGTTATGAGTGTTGTTTTCATACATGCTCCTTTTTTATACTAGCTTTACTCTAAAAAACCTTTAATAGCGAATATTTACGATACAAAGCATGCTATAAACTAGTCTTATAAGTCGAATTTTGGTATAACTTGCCGGTAATAAATTGAAGTTATACCACCTTAAGAGAACACACTATGCCATACGCACATATCACTGGTTGGGGCAAATGCATACCACCAGCAAGTATTAGCAACGATGAAATTAGCGAAATAGTTGATACCACCGACGAGTGGATCACCACGCGTACTGGCATCAAATCTCGCCGTGTAAGCCATGTAAGCACGGCAGAGCTGGCAACTGTTGCAGCAAAACACGCACTTGCTTGCGCAGGTATTGACGCAAAAGACATTGATCTTGTCATACTTGCAACCTGTTCGCCTTCAACAGTTGTTGCAAATACGGCATCCCAAGTGCAAAAAAATATTGGCGCAACAGGCGCAGCCGCCATGGATACGAATGCTGCGTGTTCTGGCTTTTTATACGCATTACAAGCTGCTACTGCGCAAATTCAAGCAGGCATGATCAAAAAAGCGGTCGTTATTGCTGCTGAACGAATGACTTGGTATGTAAACTGGGCGCGCCGCGACAGTGCAGTACTATTTGGTGATGGCGCTGGTGCTGTTGTACTAGAAGCTGCAGAAACACCGGCAGGTTTACTTGGCACTAAAACAGGGTGCGATAGTGAAGACCGCGACATTCTTCATATTACTAACTTTGGTAGTGATTTGAACAAATATGAACCCATTGGCCCGTCTGATCTGCTATTTGAAGGCAGAGAGATATTCAAGCGTGCCGTAAAAGGTATGAGTGAAGCCTGTGACGACATTCTCGAGCAAGCTAATTTAAGTCTAGACGACATAAACGTACTAGTACCACATCAGGCTAATTTACGCATAATTCAGGCAATCCAGCACCGTTTAAAAGTACCTGATGAAAAAGTAATGGTTAACATTGCAGATTATGGCAACACATCAGCTGCAACCATTGCTATTGCGCTATGTGAAGCAGTTGAACAAGGATTAATAAAGCCTCATTCAAATATTATGTCTGCGGCTTTTGGCGCGGGTTTAACATGGGCTGCAAGCTACATAAAATGGGGCGAACGTGTAACTCCAATTAGCGTTAGCGACGCACAATTAGCACCTTGCACCCAAACAGGTTTAGAGCTTGTGGCGCCAGCTGTAAAAGCATGTAAAGACGCTGAATAAGCTTGCTTTAAAAACGTATAATTAAAACGCACTTTTTAGTGCGTTTTTTATTTAAGGAAGATAAATTTATGGAGCTTTTAGGTATTCATCATGCTGCAATTATTTGCAGTAATTATCCTCGCTCTAAACATTTTTATAGTGAAATTTTAAAACTCAACATTATTAACGAGCATTATAGGAAAAAGCGTAATTCGTATAAGTTAGACTTAGCAATGCCTGATGGTAGTCAAGTTGAGTTGTTTTCGTTTGAGGGTGCGCCCTCAAGGCCTAGTTACCCGGAAGCACAAGGCTTACGCCATTTAGCGTTTAAAGTCGACAATGTAACTAAAGCAAAAGAATATTTAGAAAGTAAAAGTGTGGCAGTTGAAGAGATTAGAATTGATGAAATTACAGGTAAAAAATTTACTTTTTTTGCCGACCCAGATGATTTACCGCTAGAGCTATATGAAGTTTAAGCTTCATATAGCTCTAATGTTTTACGGGTAATTAATGATTAAAGCGGTTTTGCAAATAGTTAAACACGGCTCTAATGCCAAGTGCTTCACCGCCAGCAGGGCGACCTGGCAGCGCACGTAAATTCCATGCCATCACATCAAAATGCACCCAAGGCGTGGTTGGCTCTACAAATTCTTTTAAGTAAAGTGCGGCGGTAATTGCGCCACCAAATGGTGTACTTGCACTATTAGCCATATCTGCGACATCACTTTTCAAAAATCCACGATACTGCTCAAATAAAGGCAACTGCCAAACAGGGTCATTCACACTGATTCCTGCATCAATTATACCATTTGCTACATCACGCTCTGTAGAAAAGAAACCAGGTAACTCAGTACCTAACGCTACACGACATGCCCCTGTTAATGTTGCAAAATCAATAATAAGCTCCGGATTATCGTTTTGTGCTTCACTTAACGCGTCACACAAAACTAAACGCCCTTCAGCATCCGTGTTATCTATTTCAACCATAATACCTTTGCGCGTTTTTACAACATCGCCCGGGCGAAATGCATTTCGCGACACCGCATTTTCAACCGCCGGTACTAATACTCTCAAACGGACAGGCAATTTAGCAGCCATAATCAGCTGAGCTAATGCAATAACATGCGCAGCACCGCCCATGTCTTTTTTCATATTACGCATACCATTGCTTGGCTTTAAGTCGAGCCCGCCAGAGTCAAAACACACACCTTTACCAACAAGCGTTATTAGTGGCGCATCATCTGCTCCCCACTTTAAATCAAGCAAACGCGGTTTATTCTCGCTTGCACGACCTACCATATGAATAGTTGGGTAGTTTTGCTCTAACAATTCATCGCCTATCCATTGTGAAAAATCACCGCCATGAGTTGAAGCCAAATCTTCCATCACTTGCGATAAATGTTGCGGCATCATATCGACGGCAGGCGTGTTTACTAAATCACGCGCTAAAAAAATAGCTTCCGCTTGCTGTTTGATACGCGTGTAAAGCTGTTCATCGCCAATACACAACTCGGCTTTAACAGTCGGTTTTTCTTTGTATTCACTAAATTCGTAGCCACCAAGAACAAATCCTAATGCCACAAACTCTATAAACGTATCGTCACCTTGAATTTGATAACTACCCACTGGTAGCGTATTGGCCAAATTGCCAGCAGCCCAAAAGTCGTTTGGGCTTTGCATTAAACAAATTACTTGGGACAACTCCCCGGAATTGCTATCGGGAATTAACGCTAAACCTTGCTTTTCAAAGCCTGTATTGTTTAGCCAATTTTGAATAAATGTAGGCTGCTTTGCTTGCCAATCAGAGAGTTCGCTTTTAAGAATAAATGATAAAGGAATACCAGAAGATGTATTGCGAAGTAATGCACTCATTAAATAGCTCATAATTTGTAAAAATTGTTCTTATGAGGATATCAATAAGCACTATTAAAAGGTATCGCTAATTGTCGGGTTTTTAGTGTTATTTATTGTGTATATTTTTTTTAACTGATTCTTGATGCGATTGTTCTATTTCGTTATCAAGTTCTTTTATTGATTTATTAATGCTAAACGAGCTGGGCAATACATCCACCCCCACTAACCGCCCTAACTTAACAACAAGTGGAATAGTAACAGGTGAAAAAGGAAGCACAGCAAATACGCCCAATCCAAGGCCTTTTAAAATATCGACAAACTGGTCATTCGCTCGTTTAAGCTCTGCACTATTTGTTTGCCCTTGTGTGTAACGCTTGTATATGGCCAACATCTCTTTAGTTTCTTGTTTTTCTTGTGCAAGTGCAATTTTAAGCGCCACCATAGCACGACGAAAACGAAGCTGTTGACGCTTTTTACTAATTTTTACTACACGCCAAGGAGCACGGTGAATAACTTTATATAATCGCATTTCTATATTTTCACACATGCTGTTGGGTTAACAAAGAATAATTTACTTGATTATGACTATACTTTATCCTTCGCACCAAACTAGTGCCAAAAAGTAGCAACTATGACTGATTTCACAACTCAAATTCCACAAAAACCTGAAAAACCAAAATCTGATGAATGTTGCGGCAGTGGCAATTGTTATTCATGTGTGTGGGATGAATATAGAGAAAAATTAGCAACATGGAAATTAACAAATTTGCAAACTAAAACAAAAAAACAGGATGATATTTAAAAAGCCAACCTCGAAAACCCCTTCCCCACCTGCATTAATATTCCCAATTATATCTTAACCTGCACACAAATGGTTATAAGTAGCACTAAAATGCACCACCTTTGGATTTTTTACCTAATTAAAGTTTTGTTATTTAATAGTTAATTAATAATTGCTCTTGTTGTTTTTTATGTATAGTCTGTATTCAGGAATTAACAGAAGGTGAGTATTTACGCTCTTTTGATCCGATATTTCAATCGCGTAAAACCACTCTGTTCGTTCCACAATTATGATTAAGGCGTGCTTTAAAGTACGACTAAAACAAAATTATTCTAACTGGGGAAATTTAGAATGAAATTAAAAAATAATACGCTAAACCAAGCGATTAAATTTGCATTAGCCACAACCACCGCCGGATTATTCATCTCGGGCTCTGCAATAGCAGCAGATGAACAAAGCGAAGTTAAAGTTAATAAGAATGTAGAGAAAATTGCTGTAGTAGGTACGCGTTCAGCTCCACGTTCAATTGGTGATTCACCCGTTCCTATTGATATCATAGGTGGCGAAGAGCTAGAAAAGTCAGGTAACACTGACATGCTAGAACTTCTTAAAGGCTCAGTTCCTTCTTTCAACGTTCATCAAAACCCTATTAGTGATGCAGCATCACTAGTTCGCCCTGCTAACCTTCGTGGTTTACCATCAGACAGCACGTTAGTACTTTTAAACGGCAAACGTCGTCACCGTGCATCTGTAATCGCATTTCTAGGTGGTGGTATTAACGATGGTGCACAAGGCGCCGATATTTCAGTTATTCCTAGCATTGCAATTAAACAAGTAGAAGTACTTCGTGACGGTGCAGCCGCTCAGTACGGTTCTGATGCTATTGCAGGTGTAATGAATTTCCAATTAAAAGACGCTTCAGAAGGCGGTAAGTTTGAAGTTCGTAAAGGTCAATATTTTGAAGGCGACGGCGATACAACTCAAATTTCTGGTAACGTAGGTTTACCGTTTACAGACAGTGGTTTTGCAAACTTAAGCTTCCAATACAAAACAGCAGATGCAACGAGTCGTTCAGTTCAACGCCCAGATGCAGCAGGTTTTGCAGCAGCAGGCGTACCTGATGTTTCGTCTCTTGCTCAAGTTTGGGGTGCACCAGAAGTTGATGACGATATCTCACTTTTTGGTAATGTAGGCCTAGACTTAACAAACAACTCACAATTTTACATGTTTGGTAACTACTCTGAGCGCGATGTACGTGGTGGCTTTTACTATCGTAACCCGCATACTCGTTCAGGTGTATATTCAAACGATGATGGCGCAACACTCCTTGTTGCAGACTTAACTGACGACATGAGCGGTAACTGTCCTACCATTTCAATTACAGATGGTAATGTATTAGACGACCCGGCTTACGTAAACGGCGTAGCTAACAACCCAGATTGTTTTGCATTTAACGAAATGATCCCGGGTGGTTTTACACCAAACTTTGGTGGCAACATCACTGATACCTCTTTAACCATTGGTACAAAAGGTGAATTTACAGACGGCTTCATGAAAGACGTATTGTATGATTTAAGCGGTACTGTGGGTCTAAATGAATCTCGTTACTTTATTTACAACACAGTTAATGCATCTTTAGGCCCAGACACACCTCGTGATTTTAGTCCGGGTAAATACGAGCAGCTAGAGAAAAACTTTAATTTAGATCTATCTAAAGGCTACGACTTTGGCCTAGCATATGATGTGAACGTAGCCGGTGGTTTAGAGTGGCATGAAGAAACATTTACCGTTATTTCTGGTGATGAAGCATCTTACACAGCGGGTCCATTAACAGCGCAAGGCTTTGGCATTGGCTCAAACGGCTTCCCTGGTTTCAAACCGTCGCAAGCAGGTGAGTTTACACGCCGTAACTACGCAGCATTTGTCGACGTTGAAGCACCATTTACAGAAGACTTCTTAATGGGCTTAGCGCTTCGCTTTGAAGACTACGACTCGTTTGGTAGCACAACAAACTACAAATTAATGGCTCAGTATCATGTAACTGAAGATCTAAATATTCGTGGTTCAATTAGCACAGGTTTCCGTGCACCAACCGTTGGTCAAGCAAACGTTAGTAACGTTCAAACAAACTTAAGTGACGGTGTGTTAAGAGATTCTGCATTATTACCACCAACAAACCCTGTTGCTGTTCAACTTGGTGGTACAGAGCTACAACCTGAAGAATCGCAAAGTTATACATTTGGTGCAGTCTATACAATTGGCGATTTGTTCCTAACTGTTGATTACTACAACATTCAAGTTGAAGACCGTATCAGTCAATCTGAAAAAATTACGCTTAGCCAAGCTGATAAAGACACACTTTCAGCTGCGGGTGTACCTAATGTTGAAGGTCTTGCGCAAGTTAGTTTCTTCACTAATGACTTTGATACAACAACTCAAGGTGTTGATGTTGTAGCTAATTACACAGCAGATATTTTAGGTGGCAGCTCTACATTTAGCCTTGCTTACAACTGGAATGAAACTGAAGTAACTAAGTTCAGTGATATTACGGGTGAGTTTAAAGTTAAACGCCTAGAAGAAGACTTACCTAACCACCGTGCAACACTTACGTGGGCACAACAGTGGGAGTCAATCTCTGCGTTTACTCGTCTTAACTACTATGGCGAATATCAAGGTGTTCACGTTGATTACGATGCAACAGCTAAAACAGCAGACGCATCTGTAACGCTTGATGCAGAAATTACGTACTTTGTGAACGATTCAATCAGCTTCTCTGTAGGTGCACAAAACTTACTTGACCAAGATGCTGAAAAACTTGATTTCCAAGATGCAACGGGTATCCCAAATAATAACTGGGGTGGTAAATACTACGAAACATCTCCTTACGGTATTAACGGTGGTTTCTACTACGCTAAGGCCACGTATACTTTCTAATTTTTAGAATGAAAGCATTAAGGCGAAATGTTAAGACATTTCGCCTTTTTTATTTTATAGTAAATAAAAAATAAAATGCCCCACTATGCTACTAGATAAAGCCAACAAACTACTCGAACAAAATAAGCTCAAAGAAGCAGAGTTTCATTACAAAACATTACTTGCTACTGAGTCCGAAAATGGCGAAGCCTTATTTGGTTTAGGTAAAATAGCACTAAGACTAGAAAAGTTTGATGCAGCAGTTTATTTACTACAAAAAGCCTGCGAACGTTTACCGCACATGTTAGAACCGCTTCACGCATTGGCAGACGCTTTTAATGGTGTTAATTCACCACAGGACGCACTTACCGTATTAGAATATGCAAAAAGCCTAGCAAGCCATAACCCTGAACCACATTATTACTTAGCCCAGCATTATTTAACACATGGTGATTTGAATAAAGCGCACACAACATTTGCACACGCATTGAGTATGGGCTTATACCCTGTCACAGCCTATATTTTGTTTGAATTAGTACAACTTGGCCGTTTTAATAAAGAACACAATTACATTAGTAATTTGCATCACTTAGTAACTCAAACTAACAACCTACGTCTTAAAATGGTGTGTTACTACGCATTAGGCAAAAGTTACGATAAACTAAACGATACAGATCAAGCTTTTAACTATTTTGAGCTAGCAAATACGCTACAATATAAATTAAGTACGTTTACAACCAAAGAGCTTGACCCTTTTTATGATCAGATCATTAAATTCAATACTCTTGATTTATTGGCTACACGTGAAGAAGACTTTTCCGCAACAATCACGCCTGTATTTATAATTGGCATGCCAAGAAGCGGGTCAACTCTACTAGAGCAAATGCTTATAAGTCATAGCCAATGTTCAAGCCTAGGCGAAAACACGAGTATTAGTAATAATGTTGTTGCCTTTTTAGAGCAAAAAACCAAAACTTCGTATCCTCAGTGCTTAGCAAATTTAACGCCTAGCCTAATTAATCAAGCTCGTAATATTTATATTGATACACTAAAAACAGCGACACCGTTAAGGCCGATTATTATTAATAAGCTTCCAAGCAATTATCAATCGCTCGGGCTGATTTATATTTTATTTCCAAACGCTAAGTTTATTAATTTATCACGTAACGTTAATGCCACAGCATTTTCTGTATTTAGTAATTATTTTGCTGAGAACGAGCCTTACTTTTGCTCTTTAACTGAATTTAAGCACTACCATGGCTTATATGAAAAACTAATGACACATTGGAATACTTTAAGATTACCTGTGTTTAATTTAGCCTATGAAGACTTAGTAAATAATCCTAAAGACCAATTAAATACTCTTTTTGAGTTTTTAGGGTGTAAATATGAGCAAAACTGCTTATCGTTTTACAATCAAAAAAGAGCCGTCACAACACTGAGCAAACAAGCTGTTCGCCAGCCAGTAAATACAAATGCCGTTAGTAAATGGGAACGATACCAAGTCCCCTTGCTCAAGCTAATGAACAAGGGTGACTCTTAAACCATTGAAGTAAATCGTTAAATTGCTCTTTACGGGCTATTGGATGAGTTAACATATTTATGTGGTCGTAATCTATACGGTGTCCATGGCGACGACCATAAATACGCATTTGTTGGATACCAGGTCCAGATTCATCAATAAACCTTTGAATATCAACTGGCTGCGCTAATGCTTTATCTTTAACCGCTGCAATATGTAGCGTAGGTGGCAAATGAAGTGAACGCAATGCTTTTGCATAATCAAAATTATCATCGGAATCAACCCAAGGCTTTTTTTTAGCCCACTGCATGCTTTGATAATGCGACTTTTGGGTTTCGTCGTCACTTCCCCACTTTAAGCGCTTTGCAGGTAAATACCCGTGTTTTTTAGCTAGTAATGGCGCCATAAAATACCAAATAAAATTAGCTTGAAGTAACTTTTTTGGATGATTGTTAAACAGTGAGCGTTTTGAACCAAAGTAAACACATGCTTTTACATCATCAATATAATATGGAAAGCGTGCAAATACGCTATTCATTAAAACGCCACCCCACGAATGCGCCACCCAGTAATCTGGTTTAGAACCTTCGAGCTGCTCAATTTTGTTAATAAACGCGGGAATATCTTCTAATATAGCTTCGGTTTGCCCATAGGCAGCAGATTTAGATATAACAGGCTTACTTTCTCCGCGCCCACGCAGATCAGCGACATAGCAACGATATCCGTGCTCAGCTAAAAATGGAGCAAGACCTTTATTACTATGTGTATAAAAAATTTTGCCATTTTCGACTGCACCATGCATAAAGAATACGATGGGACCATTTTGTTGTTCATCGAATATTTTGCGTAAATGCAGTGTTTGTTTATCTGCTAAGTTTATAGTTATCGATTGTTGAGAAATGGCCACGCTTAATCCTTATTGTTACCCTCAACTCATCGTACCAGTATTTTTAAATATGCCAAAGTAATTGTCTGCACTTTAATTACGAGGATTTGTTACAATTAACTATTGATATAGATTGCTAAAATAAATTCATGACTAAAAATACACCACGTACAAAACTACACCCACGCAATCAGCATAATAACGGTTACGATTTTAACTTACTAACAGCTGCGCTGCCGGCTTTGAGCCCTTATATAGTTAACACGCCTGCAGGTACTAAAAGTATTGACTTTGCAAATAATAAAGCAGTAAAAACACTCAACCAAGCGCTACTCAAAGCGCACTATAATATTGAATTTTGGGATATTCCCGAGCACAACTTATGCCCACCAATACCAGGGCGAGTAGACTATATCCATCACTTGGCCGATCTATTAAGCGAAGATAATAAACAAACAATCCCTCAGGGTAAGCAGGTTAAAGTACTTGATATAGGTACTGGTGCAAATTTAGTTTATCCATTAACAGGGACGAGTGAATATAACTGGCACTTCACTGGCTCAGATATAGACCCTGTCTCGGTTAAAATAGCCAAGCAAATTGCACAATTTAATGCTTTAAAAATAACGGTTAAGCTGCAAAAAAAACCGGCTAATATATTTAAAGGTGTTATAAACCAAAAAGATTTATATCACTTAACGCTTTGTAACCCGCCATTTCATGCAAGCGAACAAGAAGCAAAAAAAGGAAGTGAACGAAAATGGAAAAACTTAGGAAAAGCGCCCAGTAAAACGCTTAACTTTGGTGGTAACAACAACGAGCTTTGGTGCGAAGGTGGTGAAGTACAATTCATCACAACAATGATTGCAGAAAGTGAAGAATTTGCACAACAAGTATTGTGGTTTACATCTTTAGTCTCAAAAAAAGACTCGCTTAGTGCACTTGAAGCAAAACTAAAAACATACCCAGTTGCGGAATATAAAATTATTGATATGGCTCAAGGCCAAAAAGTTAGTCGATTTCTTGCTTGGAGTTACTTTGATAAAGAGACACGTGAACACATTTGTAATGAACTTGATTAAATAAGAAAAAGGAAAAACTATGATAGATTTTCGTTCAGATACGGTCACCAAACCAACAAAAGAAATGCGCGATATCATGTACAGTGCACCAGTCGGTGATGATGTTTATGGCGACGATGAAAGTGTAAATAACCTAGAAAACTTCGCTTCTACTCGTTTTAATTTTGAAGCCGCACTTTTTTGCAGCTCTGGAACACAAGCAAATTTACTTGGTTTAATGGCACATTGTGAACGTGGGGACGAATATATTTGTGGCCAAAATGCGCATAATTATAAATTTGAAGGTGGTGGTGCAGCAGTTCTAGGCTCTATACAGCCACAACCGATAGAAAACGAACAAAACGGTTCCATTAATTTCAATAAAATAGCCGCTGCAATTAAACCAGACGATAGCCACTTTGCAAAAACGCGATTACTAAGCCTAGAAAATACCATTGGCGGTAAAGTACTTAGCCTAGAGTACCTTGCCCAAGCACGGGACTTTGTTAATGAGCATAATTTAGCTCTGCATTTAGATGGCGCACGTGCGTTTAATGCGTCAGTTGAGTTAGAAGTTGATATTAAACAAATAACGAAACATTTTGACTCTGTGTCTATTTGCTTATCTAAAGGGTTAGGTGCACCGGTTGGATCTTTATTATTGGGGTCGTCTTCGTTGGTAAATAAAGCTAGGCGATGGCGTAAAGTACTTGGTGGTGGTATGCGACAAGCTGGAATGCTCGCTGCTGCTGGGCAATATGCGCTTGAAAATAACATAAGTCGCTTAAAAGACGATCATGCTAATGCGCGCTACCTAGCTGAATGTTTAAGCTCACTTGAAGGCTTTAACGTAGATATGAGTAATACGACCAATATGGTGTATGCATCTTGTGATGAAGATTTTAATATTGTAGATATAGCTGAGAAGCTAAAACAGCAAGGTGTTCTAATAAGCCCAAGTAAACAACTTAGGCTAGTCACGCATTTAGGGATAACTCGAAAAGATATAGACACCTTTATTAACGCGTTATCGGCCCATATTTAAAGCGGCTTTGTAATGTTTGCGGCATACCGATACATAACGATCGTTGCCGCCAATTTCAACTTGATTACCATCGGCAATCGCATCACCATTTTCATCTGTACGTAATACGTGATTGGCTTTGCGCCCACAATGGCACACCGTTTTAAGCTCAATTAATTTATCAGCCCAAGCTAGTAGGTATTGAGAGCCAACAAACAACTCACCTCTAAAGTCGTTTCGTAAACCGTAGCAAAGCACAGGAATGCCTAACTCATCTACTACATCAGTTAACTGCATGACTTGCTCTTTGGATAAAAACTGACATTCATCGACTAATATACAATGGCGCTTTTTTTCATTGTTAAGCAATTGAATCAACTCATACACATCTTTACTTGCATCAAATACATGTGCATCTGCTTGCAAACCTATTCGAGACGAAACCTTGCCAACACCTTCTCTATCGTCAATAGCTGCAGTAAGGATAACTGGCTCCATACCTCGCTCTTTATAATTAAAAGCCGATTGTAATAAGGTGGTAGATTTTCCCGCATTCATTGCAGAATAGTAAAAGTATAATTGAGCCATGATGGTGCCAAGTTACAAAAAGTGCGCTTATGCTACCCTAATATGCACTGAATACCAATTTCAAACGCCAAATAAGCTTATGATTTAAAGTATTAGTTTTGAGGTTGTTTGGCAGAATTTAAATAATCAATGTAGATAGGAGCCGAATCAAATTCACTAACCCACTGCCACATTTTATGACTAAGCGTCGGATGATTTTCATAAAATTGATGCGAAAAAACTAAATAACCAAGCGTAAATTCGTATGGGGGAAATAGTGCTTTTACATCGGTGTCACTATAAGGGTAACTAGACGCTTTAATTTTATCAACTTGGCAAATATCTATGCTTGAGTCCACAACCCCTTTGTTAAGTAGCTCAAATGCACTTTCTTTTGACACCGTCTCGTGAACAAAAAGAGGTTCTTTTTTTAAAACAGCGCTCAAGCCATAACCGCTTGGCACAGCAATTGTAAATGTTTTGGTATTAAACTTATCGCGTGATTGCCATTGCGATCGAAATATATCACGACCTAACAAGCAGCTGCCAAACTTGCTAATAGCAAACTGAGCATTAGGTTTTGCATCTTCATCCATTGGGTAAACGGCTATTCGCTCTCTGCCTTCTCTGAAGCTAGCAATAACTGCATTTACTTTATTTGATTCAAGATCCTTCAAGCACCTTCGCCAAGGTTTCCTTACAAACTCAATATCAACGCCATCAACCGCATCATCTAATAGCCGGAGTACGTCTGCCGAAGCTCCGGGCCTTTGAGTTGGGATCTCTTGCCCTGTACCTAAAAACATTGGCGCAATTTCCTTGTCTTCATAGCAAAAAAGCAACTTTTTAGCAGCGGCGTTTGCGCCATTAATCGGTAAGATACATAAAAAGATAAATATATAAAATAGTGTATTAAATTGCATAGCTTTTTTATTAGAGTATTTTCTATAGTGTAACCTTTATAATATATGATACAAAACTTAAGGCTACTAATTCACAAGACCCCTTCGTGTTTTAGGAGCCAGCGTTTTCTTTCGAGTCCACCAGCGTATCCTGTGAGCGTTGCATTTGCGCCAATAACTCTATGACAAGGCACGATAATGCTAATTGGGTTTTTACCGTTAGCTGCCCCCACCGCTCTTACCGCTTTTGGATTATTCAATGCGTGAGCAATATCACCATACGTATTGGTTTTACCGTAAGGAACATCCAAAAGTGCGTTCCATACACTTTTTTGAAATGCAGTCCCTTTAGTATCTAATGGAACATTAAATGTTTTACGCTTTTTATTAAAATACTCTTTTAATTGCAGCGCACAGCTTAATATCGGCTCATTAGTTACTTTAGCAAGAGGCACATGTGGGTAGGTTTCAAGCGGATAAAAGCCAACGTAACTCACCCCTTTTTCAGTTGCTTGAATTATTATATTGTCTATGGGACTTGTTATGTATGTTTGAATAATCATGATAGTTGCTGCCAAAGTTGAAACGTTAAATAGGAACGAAATGGGGTGCACTTTTCACTGTTAAACGAACTTGCCGCAGCTTGTGCTTTTTTAATTCCTAAATCACCATCAAGTAATATATCGGGTTGGCTTTGCCCTCTTAATTTTGCATAGTTCACAGTCCATGGGCCTATTCCTTTTAAGTCAAGCCATAAATCTAAGTCACTATTGCCAGGGTTATTGGCGCAAAACAAAGCTAAATTATGTAGCGCATTTTTGCGCGCTTGTGGCATTTTAAAAAAATCAAAGCTGCTTTGTGCTACCTGTTCGGCACTCGGAAAATACACATGGTTTACGTCTTTTTCTCCGAGCTCATCAACTAGTTTAGTGGCTAAGCTATGCGCTGCGGCTACGCTTACTTGTTGTCCAAGCACAGCCCTAATACCAGCCTCAAACTCTGACCAAATACCTGGCAACCTAAGTCCGTTACACAGTGTGAATGCATTGTTTATGTTTTTATTTAAATGAGTTTCTATTAAATTAATATCAGCATCTAAGTCTAGAACCCGGCGTATGTTATTTATAACTGTTTGCAAATATTGCGTGTCGTCTATCTCTACTTTTACTTTAAAGTGATGTTTACTTTCGATAAATTCGGCAGTGAAACATCCTTTATAAAGCGTATTTGAAAACGTACGCCCGTAGCTATTTTCCGAAATCCATTCAACAGGTTTAATTAAACGTTTTTCTATAAACGAGCGTAAAGCAAGCCAATTATAAGGAGGCCTAAAAGGAAGGGTTAAGGTAAGTGACGTACTTTGAATTTTGGTATTTTGACGCAGTGCTGATGGTGTCATATTTAATTGTTTGAAAAAAGCATCGTTAAATCGCCTTGTACTTTTAAAACCTGCCGCGTATGCAATGTCGGTTAGCGATAAATGCGTTTCTTGTATCAGCTTTTTTGCAAAATGACATTGCTTAAATAAACGATATTGCGTAAGCGACAAACCAAAATGTTGTTTAAACAAACGTCTTAAATATCGGCTACTCACTCCTAACCTTTCAGCTAACTTTTCGCAATCATGTTCATCGTATTGGTCAATGAGCTGCTTTGCCCTCAAAGCGGTTGTTTTGACCCCTTGCCAAGCCGCACTTCCCGGTGCACTGTCAGGCCTACAACGAATGCAAGGCCTAAAACCGTCTTGCGCTGCATTATGAGCAAATTCATAATAAATAACATTTTTTTCAAGCGCAGTAGGCGCTGGACAAATAGGCCTGCAGTAAATACCCGTGCTTTTAACCGCAACATAAAAAAGACCATCAAATCGGTGATCGCGACTTTGACGTGCTTTTTGCCAGTAAGATGAAATCATAAATAGCTCTTTTAATAAGTGACCAGCACAAAGTTTAAATAAATTTTTAACCATTGCTAGCCACAATCGGAACTTAACTATTTAGCAAAATCTATTAACTCTTGACCCGTTAAACGATAAATAATCCATTCAGTTTGGGGCTTTGCACCTATACTGTCATAAAAATCTATTGCAGGCTTATTCCAATCCAAAACAACCCACTCAAAACGACCACAATTATTGCTCAACGCCTTATTAGCTAAATGCTTCATTATGGCTTTACCAGCACCTTTACCACGGCTATCTGGACTTACGTATAAATCTTCAAGATACAAACCGTTTTTACCTAGCCAAGTAGAATAATTGTAAAAATAAACTGCAAAGCCTATATGTTCATCGCCATCTAAACATATAATACTGTGCGCTGTGGCGCCTTCGCTAAATAATGTATCTAAAATAGCTTGCTCATTTGTTTTGACCGCATCTGGCTCTTTTTCATATATCGCAAGCTCTGTAATAAAATTTAAGATAATTTTGGCATCGCTTGGCTTCGCATCGCGAATTATAATTGACTTGCTCATAGTAGTGACCCTAAGTGTGCTGCACTATTGTTAAATTAAAATATGTGTTCAGTAAGTATTTATGGTGCTGATAATGTATTACACACCATGAAATTAATGTGTGTTTGAGTATGCCATACATTAATTAGCTTAATTGATTAATAAACAAAAAATATAATTGAATTAAAAACTATTAATGTGGTTTGCTATTTTTTGCACCTGAGTTCAGCGCTATAAAGTTAATTACGACACCCGTATTACCTAAGCTGTTTTAAATATATTTAAGGTACTCTTATTCAAGCAAAAATTGATTATGCGCCCAAAACGCAGAGAGCCTATAAAGCAAGCAACAATGCAAACTTAAATAAGAATCAAAACCAATAGTAACACAATGATTTTTATAGAGAAAACTTGCAATTACTTGGTTTTACACTACACTAGCCATAATTAACAAAGCTATGGTGACATATCATGAAAGGTAATCAAAAAGTAATCGACGCATTTAATGCGCTACTCGCCAACGAGTTAGCTGCAATCGATCAGTATTTTATACACTCTCGCATGTATGATGATTGGGGTTTAAATAAACTTTATGAGCGCCTTAATCATGAAATGGAAGAAGAAAAAGACCATGCTGACTGGTTAATCAAACGTATTTTATTTTTAGAAGGTGTCCCAAACCTTACCAAGCGTCGTGATTTGCTTATTGGAAACGATGTTAAAAGCATGATGCAAAATGATTTAACACTCGAATTAGAAGTTGTTGCCTGCGTAAAAGATGTAATTGCCATCTGTGAAGAACAGCAAGACTACCAATCTCGTGCAATACTCCAAAAACTATTGTTCGATACAGAAGAAGATCATGTTTACTGGTTAGAACAACAACTTGGCCTAATTGAAAAAATTGGCTCTGAAAATTACCATCAATCTCAAATGGGTTAACAGGAGCTAAAGTTATGAAAGGCGACTTAGAGGTAATTAAAGCGTTAAATAGCGTACTTGCTAATGAACTTGTCGGAATTAATCAATACTTTTTACATGCACGTATGTTTAAAGACTTTGGTTTTAGCCAGCTTGATAAAGCAGACTACAAAGTGTCAATTCAAAAAATGAAAAACGCCGATCGTTTAATTGAGCGCATTTTATTTTTAGAGGGTTTACCAAACCTACAAGACTTAGGCCGTTTACGTATTGGTGAAAACAGCGAAGAAATGATTGCTGCTAACATGAGCTTTGAGCTTGATACTATAGACGAACTTCGCGCTGCGGTTAAATTAGCTGAAAGTAAAAAAGACTACATTAGCCGAGAAGCACTCGACCATATTTTAAACGAACAAGAAGAGCAAATGGACTGGCTGGAAACACAGCAACAACTTATTGAGAATGTAGGTATAGAAAATTATCTTCAATCTCAACTTTAACAACACGTTATAAACATAAAAAAAGCAGCCACATGGCTGCTTTTTTATGCAATGTTTTTTAAAATAATTAAGCTACTTGATCTGTTATGTCTGCAATTTGAATCAGCTTGCGATTCAAAATCTTCTTAGTACAACCACAGCATTTTCCGCATTGGCTGCCTACGTTAAGCTCTTTTGCCAACTCACGCATAGTTGTTGCACCATCATCAATTGTTTGTTCAATTTTTTTATCTGTGACACCGTGACATAGACAAATGTACATGATTACAAACCACTCTAATTACTTTCGATATAGTTATATTAATCTAAATAGTAATAGTTATCAATAATTTTTAGGGCATTATTTGAATTTTATTTTAAACCCAACTATAACTTTAGGGTAACCTTTCATACAAAAATTGGTAACGCATTGTTCCCCTAATCTTTTGTCAATTTTATTTAGTATCGCCATTGATCCAAATTGATAGATTGCTCATTAAAATCTAATAATTAGTGAATATAGATTAGTTCATTTGAGAGTTGACTAATAAAACTTTCACTCAAAAGTGTGCACTAACACAAACATAAAGCACTTGAATAAAACTACTGACTACTCAGTTAGGCTCTTTTTGAAAAAGGACGTAGAGTGTGATTTAACACTCAACAAATTTACTCAAGGAAGCGGCACTCTTAAACTAGACCCTATTTTTGCAATAACAGCCTTTAGTATCTGCTACGAGTAATTTTGAGTTAAACCCAGCAACTAAGTTAGTCATAGCCGTTTCTACAAAACCACTGCCCTGTGAGCAAGCCAATCCTTCGGATAGTGGCCCTGCATAAACAAACTCGCCATTCTTATCAATAATTACAGCGGCTGGCGTAGCTGGAATAACATGATGTAACTCAGCTGAGTAAGGATGCTCGATAATATTAAAGCCTTTTTCGTCAGCAAACCGTTTAAGTGCGGTAATGTGTGCTTTAGCCTGCTTTGCGCAACCACAGTTTTGCTCTATGACAAGAACTAAAGATGCCTCGTGTATTTGCGTATTCAACCCTAGCTGCTTTTTAAAACTTAAAAACCAACCATCCTGTAATAGTACTCTGTCACTATCAAACGATTTTAGCTGGCCAACCTGAAAATAAACTAAGCCTGATATAACGAATCCTAACCAGGCTAATATTATAAACTTTAAAAGGTGATCGTTACTTAAATTTAGCAATTGATTGCTCAAGTACGTCAATACTCACGTCGATTAACTGTACTTTGTCGGTGAGCTGCTTAACGATATTGGAATCTTCGTACTGGTTTTGGCGCATTTGGTCTGTGCTGTTAGCAATTTGTTCTGTATTACCAGCTTGCTCGGAAACAACTTGTGCAACCGAACTAGTACTACTCGATACCGCTTTTATCTGTTCACTCATTGCTGAAATATTCTCTTTCATTGCAGTGCTTATTTCAGTTAAATCAACAACAAAGCTCACGCACTGAGTCATTGATTGAGTAGATGTTTTACTATTTGTAACAAGGTCTTTAAGAGTCAGGCCTATCTTGTCTGTAGTTGCTTTACTATGGTTTGCCAATGATCGTACTTCATCCGCTACAACTGCAAAGCCCCTTCCGTGCTCGCCTGCCCTGGCGGCTTCAATGGCTGCGTTAAGCGCAAGTAAATTTGTTTGTTCAGCAATTCCAGATATTTCGTTTAATAAGCTTGAGATGACATCGCCGGCAGCAACAAGTTGATTAATTTGCTCTTCTGTATGATTTAACAAATTCAGTAGCTCTCTACTTTTACTGTCGGTCTGTAATACGTCGTCTAGAGCCCCTTTAGCAGATTGTGTGATGCTATCTACTTGTGTTTTCAACACTTCGCTTTCTTGCTCTACTAATTTGAAACCATGCGCAACTTGAGCACCCGAATTAGCTATATCATCTGTTTGCTGAGTTCGCTGATGTGCACCATTCGCTAGTTGATCATGAACTTGTATTAATTCACCTGAATTGGTTTTAAGAGAATACGATTGAGTTTTAACTTGTTTAATAACGTCCGATAAGTAATCGAGCAAGGTGTTAAAACCAACAACGGCTTGACTTTGCGTGTAATCGGCTCTAAGAGATAATTTAATGTGCTCAGAGTTTTCCATGATTTGCTCAGTTGCTGAGCTAAGTGATGTTCCAGCCCGGCGCTCTCTCTCTAAAGTAATTGCTATGTAACCTACAACAAGCACTTCAACTATTGCATAAGCTGCATGAATAATCACAGTGCTAAAAGCAAGCCTATCAGGGTCAAAAACATAAAAGCCCGTATTTTGGGTTTGTAAGTAGTAGAAAGAAAGGTGATGGACGGCAACAAATACAATGGCTGTAATAAAAACTCGCCACTGAACAAAAACAATTAAAATAGGCATCAATATAAAAATTTCAAAATGCACTTCAATTAAGCCAAATGCTTGCTGTATATGTAAAAAAGAAAACATCATAATTGCAGCAGCGACTATATGGGGTGTAATAGGGTTATTTTCTTGAGTTTTAAGTAGCCATATTGGTAATAAACACAACGGCAAACCGACTATAAATGCTTGAGTTAACGTACCAAAATAAAGGCCTAATCCTATAGATTCGACGAATAAGATGACAAAAATTACTGTTAATAAACGGCTAACACTAGACATAAAGACCCTAACTTTTAATTTTACTAATACATTTAGCTTAGTACAAATACAGCCAAATAGTACCAATATTATTAATGAACAATTTAAAATTTAATAATAATAAACATTTAATTTACACTATATACAAGTAACCTATTTAATTATAGGTAATATTTTCTTAAACGTAGGCGTAGCTGCAGTTTTTGTCCATTGAAATATAATAATTTCTGCACATGAAATTACCACTCCTCCATGCTTTAGCTGTTCTATTGCGATACTTTTATGCTCAGCATTACGAGAGCCTATTGCATCTGTTACTAAAACCACTTCAAATCCATTTTTTAATAAATCAATACACGTTTGTAAAACACACACGTGCGCCTCAGTGCCCACTACAACAATCGTCTTTTTGTTAAAACTAATTAACTTATCTAAGAAGCCAGCTTCTTCACAAGCACTAAAATGCACCTTGCCAAAGTACGTAGCCCGCGGTAAAACCGATTTAATTTTGTTATCGGTTTCTCCTAATCCTTTTACATACTGCTCTGAGATAAGTGTTGGTATGTCGTGCACACAAGATGCCTGCGCTAATTTTAGCGTATTTTTTAAAAGACTTTGAAAATCACTAATCATAGGGGAAAGTCGCTCTTGAATATCTATGATCAGTAAAAGACTATCTTTGGCTTGTATGTTTGTTAAAACCATTTTAAGACCTCCCTAAAACCCTTAAATAATGATAAATATTAGTTCATTGCATTAAATTTACATTGTTTTACCCAGTATTTTATTTGTAATAAAAAAATAAAAGTTGTGCTATATTTAACACTTAGCTGTATGTAGCTGCACCTGTTTTGGAGATCGGTCATCAGTGCCAATAAGTAAATTTTGCCTTTTTTTTCTATTTATAATGTTGTGTATTACTCATGCATTTGCATCGCAAAATTATGCCCAACAGCTACAGCGTCTTTCTACTGATGAAGGTCTTTCACAAAATTACGTTGTAAAAATACAAGAAGATGAGATTGGCTACATTTGGATTGCAACGCAACAAGGACTAAATAGGTTTGATGGCTATAACGTTGAAACATTCGACGGTGGTTTTGAGTTAGACAAACACTATATTTCTACGGTGTTAAAAACACAAGACGGTAAGTTACTGGTTTCCACTGATATAGCTGGGGCATACCTAATAGATCCACTAACCCTTAAAACAGAAAAAATTTACTCTGGTCAGCTCGATAAAGAAAAACAGATTTATTCACCTGTTGAAGCAATGGCTGAAAAAAACGAACTTTATTACTTAGCAATTGATAACCAAATAGTCACTTACAACAAAATCACTGGAGCTTTTACACAAACAGCCGCTTTAGCTGAAAAAACTTCGTTTATTCGCGCTTTAACACTACACAATAATACACTTTTCATTGGTGCCAATAATGGGCTATATACGTTCAACCTTGTAAGTAATCAGCTTACAGAAATACCACTTCACTCTGCCGAAAAAACAACAATAGACAACATCAATGTAAAGTTTTTACAGGTAGATAAAGAGCTTGGCCTTCTAGTTGGCACGGTAGAAGGGCTGTATAAGTTCGCATTTTCAGAAGATAACCTTGTACTCAGCTCTAAAATAACGACGCTTATTCCCGATCTTAATATCTGGGATTACATTAATTCTGACCAAGGTGAGTTTGTAGCAACTGAAAAAGGGTTATATAGTTTTAGCCGGGTAAACGGCGAAATAGAGTTCATATTAAATTATGAAAAAAGTAAATTTAATATAAACGATAACTCAATTGACGATTTAACAATAAGCAAAACAGGAGTACTTTGGTTATCATCAAGAAGCCAAGGGGTATTCACGTGGCCCATTAATACAAGACGATTTAAAAATATTAAGTTGCCCGTCAATAATACAATAAACAAAATTCACGAAGACGAAGATAATACTATTTGGTTTGGTACAAACGATGGCCTAGCTCAATACAACCCTAAAACAAAAACTACACGTACTTTTTTAAACTCAACCGACGCTAAAGCAGTGTTTGGTTCGTCAGCAGTTTATGATATTTTTGCTTCCTCTCTTGGAAACAACCAATATTTATGGCTATATTCTTACAATGGGTTTGAATTGTTTGATAAAAATAGTAAGCAATTAGTATCAAATTTAAGTACTAATAACGATTTACTTACTCAACCTACTGTTTTCGGTTTTGCCAAAATTGGCACTCATCAATATGCATTTGCAAACGACAAAAACTTTTACCTATTTAACGAAAAAACAGGTGATATAAGGGTTATTGAAGGACTTAAAAACTTTCTAGACCCGATATATGCCTATGTGTTCCTTCCGCCAATAGAAACACACCCAAATGAACTTTTAATTAGTATGACCAACAGCCTATATAGGTATAACGAGTCAACACAAAGCTTAACCCAAATATTTCAGTCATCAAAGAATAGAGACGACATCTATTACACTGTAGATAATTATTACCTTGACTTAAAAAGAAATGTTTTATGGCTTGCAACTACTTATGAAGGCTTGATTGGCATAGACCCACAAACCTATGAACGTAAACATTCTCTGGGGCTCAAAAGCTCTTTAAATTCTAATTCAATTTTGTCTTTAGTACCTGATGAAAAAAATTATCTTTGGGCTAGCTCTGAGAATGGACTCTACAAGATAAACCTCAACACACTTAATGTTACAAGTTTTTCTGTTAAAGATGGTTTAAGCACCAATAAATTTACAGACTACACACAAAGAAAATTGAATAACGGGCAAATAATATTAGGTAGTAATGCTGGCGCGCTTCTTTTTAATCCTGCTGATTTCAATACAAAAGCAACAACTAAAAAAGATAAATTAGCAATTACAGATGTCAGTCTATTGACAAGAGAATTACCTTTTTCACCTCTTGCATACAGTAATCAACCACTCAAATTGAGCCATGATGATATGGGGTTAACGGTAAGCTTTTCTGACTTTTCTTACCCAGATACAAATAAAACGTTATATGATGTGGTTCTTGATGGCCCAACATCACTTACCTATGACAACTTAAAATCAAATCAGGTGTTTTTTACTAAACTTCAACCAGGAAGCTACTCTCTCACTATCAACGCTCATTTTAAAGATGGTGTAATTAAAGCCCAACCAGTTAAGCTGAGCATGAATGTAGCCTATGCTCCTTGGAAGTCACCCTTTGCGATATTCACATATATTATAGTTATGTTAAGCCTCTTCGCTTTATTTTTCTGGCAATACCGTAACCGCCAAAATGTTATTCAACAAGCGCATACAGACACTATAAATTCGAAAAAACAAACAGAGCTCGCTCTTAAAAATAATAAAAGTGGAATATGGGATTTTCGATTTAAAGATGGTTCTGTAAATACCTTACGCGGCATAGAACTGGGTTATGAGAACCTTGAAGAACGAGTATCGATAGAGCTGTTTTATTCTATTATACACCCTGACGATAAGCGTCGATTTGAAACCAAATGGCAAGGCTTTATAAGCAAAAAAAGTAAAAATAAAAATTGGCAATTAACATATCGTCTCCGCCATAAAAATGGGCAGTGGTTGTGGTATCAAGACACTGGCCAAATAATTTTTGACACTCAAACAGGCAAACCTTTGTATGTATCTGGTATTTATACCAATATTACAGAGCAGCGTGCCAATGAAGAACAAGCCAAAATACTAGGTGAAGCATTTAGCCAAATAAACGATTGGTTACTGATTTTAGACGATCATTTAATGCCATTTTCAGCAAATAATAGTTTTATAAGAACGTTCTCTGATTCAGAGGAATTTACAAATATTAGCCCGAAACTATTTATAAAGTCTATTGGTAAAGAAAACTGTAAAGAGTTCGCAAAAATACTTAAAAAATTGCAACCAACTGAAAACTGGCATATTGATACGTTAATAAAAACAGCTAAAAGCAGTAAGCACCCAGTGCATATTAATGTGACTGCTGTAGCAAAAAGTACAACAGAAGTAAGCTACTATGTAATTGTTATTTCTGACCTAACAGAGCAAAAAAGAGCTGAAAATGAGCTGCGTTATTTAGCCAATTACGACGCACTAACAAAACTGCCAAATCGTAGTTTAATGTATCAAGAAATTGAGGAAGCCATTAAACAAGCCGAAAGTTCAAATACACATTGCGCACTCTTATTTATAGATTTAGATAAGTTTAAGCCAGTAAATGACTCTTTTGGTCATGCTGTAGGTGACAAGCTTCTTTGTAATATTACTGAACGGGTGAGTAATATTCTTAACGAAAATGCACAGCTTGGCCGCCAAAGTGGAGATGAGTTTTTAGTTCTTATTAAAAATGTAGAATCTCAGGACTCATTAAAAGAAACAGTTATGCTAATTAGTAAAGAATTAGCAAATAAAGTGATGATTGAAGACTTTGCGATTAATATTTCTGCCAGTATAGGCGTTGCTTTGTACCCATTTGATGCAATAACAACCGACATTTTAATTCGTAACGCAGACGTCGCTATGATGCAAGCAAAGCAAAATGGCAGGAATGGTTTTAGCTTCTTTAGCGATGAAATGAACGAACAAATAAAACAAAAGCTAATGCTCGAAAATGATTTAAAAGATGCAGTAAAAGCCGACTTATTTTTTAATCATTATCAGCCAATTGTTGATATTGAAGCAAGAACAATAAATGGTGTAGAGCTACTAATGCGCTGGAAAAACAAAGAGCAATTTGTTTCACCCGCAGTGTTTATTCCAATTTCAGAAGAAACCGGTTTAATCGAGCGCTTAACTGAGTTAGCCCTTAAACGCGCACTTATTGAATTAGCGCCACTACTGAATGACAATCCATTATTTTATATTTCCTTAAACCTATCACCAAAACATATTTTAAAGGAGAACATAACCGAACGTTTACAATGCATACTAGCAGACGCGGGTATTCTGCCAAAGCAACTGAGGCTCGAAATTACAGAGACTATATTGCTTGAAGATAAACTGAAAGCTGCTAAGCAGTTACAAAAATTAAAAGCAGCAGGATTTAAATTATTGCTTGATGACTTTGGTACAGGCTATTCATCGCTGACTTACTTGAGCCAATTCCCAATTAACGTCATAAAGATAGATCAAAGTTTTGTAAATAGTATTGGTGAGGACAAAGGAGACGAGTCAATTATTAAAACTATTATTTCTTTAGCTGAAAATTTAAACTTATATTGTATTGCTGAAGGCGTTGAAAATCGTGACCAAATGGAGTTTTTAGTTAACGCTGGTTGCCATGTGCTTCAAGGATACTACCTTGCAAAACCAATGAGCGCCGAAGCACTTAATGAAAATAGTTGTTTTAGAAAAATTATTGAGCTTATTTGAAGCAACTAGCAAGGCATTGAACCCCCATCCACTAACACACAGTTCTAATGACCTTTGTAGGTTAGTGTTTGTTAAAACTTACAGCGGTTTAATCGCAGCACCAGGTTGGCTACTACTCCTGCACTACTCTTCGGCCTTTACACTCTGTAACAGAAAACCAAAGCCAAGCAACAAGAAGTAAACTGCCCCGGTAGCCCCCTTCGGGACTCGTTTGTTTGGCTCTAATACTGCACTCTTACCTTTTAGGGCGTACACAACTCGCAGGCTCTAGGTTGAATAGATATCATACATACAGTTTAAAATTCAACCTTGAATGATTATTAACCCCTAGTGAATATGATGGCACTCATGGCTTTCAATTTGCAGTACGCTACTGGTTACTTTAAACCTTTCTGCAAGCAGGTTCTCTACCTTTAAGCGACATGCCTCATCGTGTTTTTCAATAGTACAGTGCTTTTTGAGTACCACATGAGCCCCCACGACTAGGCCATCGTAATTACGTGTTACAGTTACATTATGTACATTATGTACGTGTTCTATGCTTGTGATTTCGCTTTCAATATCTGTTACCTTGGGAAGTTTTGCTTTATTTAAACGCAAACCTTTAATACAACTTATAATTACTTTAACGCCCGTAAACAATACAAACGATGCTATGAGCATGCTCGATAAAATATCGATGACAGCAAGCCCTGTTAAATATATTAATACACCAGCAATAAAAGTAGACACAGTAGAAATCAAATCAAAAAACGAATGTAAGAACACGGCGTAAACATTAATGCTTGCTTTTCGTCCCTTGTATAATACCCAAGCAGCGGCACCGTGGAACAAAAAGCCCAGCCCCGCAATTACCGACATTAAGTAACTATTTATCTCAAGTTCGTTACCTTCATGCTGATGAATAAATCGCTCCCCACCTTCATATAGAATCACCAAACTAATTACGAGATATAAAATGCCATTAATAAGCCCACCCATTAACTCAGCCCGTTGATAGCCATCATTGAAAGTTTTAGCTAAGTGAATAGCAAAACTTGAAGCAATTAAGGCAATAAATAGCGAACTATTATGCACAAACAAATGTCCTGCATCAGCTAATACAGCAAGCGAATTAGCATAATACGCGCCAATTACTTGTATGATCATAAATGAGCATGTTATTGCAAGCGCAATGAGTAAGCGCCTACGAGAAGCTTGGTGTGTTGTAATTTCGGTCATGAAATACTTGGGTTACCTATACTTAGAATGCAAGTAAGCCGCTAAAGGCTCACTGAAGAAAGGAGTAATGATATACAGTATCAATTATAATGCGTGACTCACATAAACGCACTAAAAAAGTTAGTAATATCAACAAAACTGTACTAAAACTATATTATAAGAATAAAAATCAATCGGATATGTCCTATCTTTTATAGAAAATGAGGTAACTTAAACGTTGAACTCGATTAAAGAGATCTGGAGTACATTAAAGTGTCTCCCTTTTGCTGTTTTGGTCCACGACTCAAAAACACGCAACTACAAAGCAAACGAATCCGCGTTAAACCTGTTTAATTTAAAGCAGCATTCTGACTTGAATGAAAATCACTTTAGTCACATAAAGCTAATAAGCCCTTTAAGTAAAAAAACTTTATTATTACAGAACCTTTTTGATGTTTATCTTATACCTAATGTTCAAAATAAAGTGGTGCTTGAAGTAGATCAAACAGCCTTCTTACTGAACATTAAATTTGCCAATATTACCGAGACCGTTTCAATGATCACCTTTGAAATAGAAAAACAAACAATTGATGAACAATATAATTTTGATGTTGTTATATCGAATATATCAGCCGATCTCATTGATATTCAAAACGATGATGTAGATAAACATATTAATTATGCATTAAAAGCAATTGGCACTGTATGCCATGCAGATCGCAGCTATTTATTTAAATTTAACGACGAAAACACACAAATGAGTAATACACATGAATGGGTAAATAAAGGCATAATGCCTTTTAAGGATTCGTTGCAAAATGTACCTAAAAGTGAACTACCCTACTTTTTTAAATTAATGAACGACACTTACCTTTTTAAAGTAAATGATGTTGCGGATTTACCAGCCTCTGCAGGTGGTGAAAAAAAAGAATTTGAACTACAAAAAATCAAATCAGTAATGTGTATTGGCTTAAGCTACGAAAAAGAACTTGTTGGTTTTATTGGTTGCGATTGTGTAGCAGTAAAACGTGAATGGACAAACCTTGATTTAATCAGAATAAAATTAGTGGGGGAAATACTAACCAACGCGTTCAAAAATATAAACTATAAACAAAAATTAGAACTTACTCAGCAGCAACTTATCACAGCCAATCAAAAATTAAGTGAGCTGGTCAATACAGACGGCTTGACTAACATAGCTAATCGTCGATGCTTTGATCAAACTATAGATGACGAAATACAACGATGCGTTCGTTACCAGCAACCCATTAGTTTACTTATTTGCGACATCGACTTTTTTAAAAAATACAACGATAGTTATGGTCATCAAAAAGGGGATGAGGCATTAAAACAAGTTGCTGAAACACTGCAAAATTTATGTAAGCGCCCCGGCGATCTAGCAGCTCGATATGGTGGTGAAGAATTTGCACTTATTTTACCCTGTACCAATACTGGTAATGCATATTGCTTTTCCACTCTAATTCAAAAAGAAATAGCCAAGTTGGGCATAGAGCATAAATATTCAGAAGTAAGTGATATGCTTACTTTAAGTATTGGTTTTTATAGCCTAATTCCTAACACAAAAACAATAGCAGAAGACATTATAGCAAAAGCAGACGCTGCTCTTTATAACGCTAAAGAAACTGGTCGAAATAAAATTTCCGAGAGCCCGCCTCGATAATATGTACTTCTTAAGTGCCCATTTTTTGTAGGTAATTACATTGAAAAGTGGTAGTCTTTATTAGTTTAAAATTAAAACAACACACCATTTTATGATTAATTATTATAAGGAATATTTAAATGGATCCAGTGTCACAAATTCTCGATGTCGTATTTACTGTTGAGGCATTTTTACTCATATTTGTTATTGTGCTTCTAAAAAGTAGTGTTAAATTTGTCCCTCAAAATAGAGCTTGGCTAATTGAACGTTTTGGTAAATACCAATCAACCAAAGAAGCCGGCCTTAATTTTATTATTCCGTTTATCGATAGAATATCTGCCGACCGCAGCTTAAAAGAACAGGCCCAAGATGTTCCATCTCAATCAGCTATAACAAAAGACAACATCTCGTTAATTGTAGATGGCGTATTATACTTTCGAGTATTAGACCCGTACAAAGCTACCTATGGTGTTGACGATTATACATTTGCGGTTGTTCAGCTTTCGCAAACAACAATGCGCTCAGAGCTTGGTAAAATGGAGCTAGATAAAACTTTTGAAGAGCGTGACCTACTAAACACAAATATAGTAGCTGCAATAAACCAGGCATCTGAGCCATGGGGTATTCAAGTACTGCGTTACGAAATTAAAGATATTGTGCCACCGAACTCGATTATGGAAGCTATGGAAGCACAAATGAAGGCTGAGCGTGTAAAACGTGCTCAAATTTTAGAGTCTGAAGGTGACCGTCAAGCAAATATAAATGTCGCTGAAGGTAAAAAGCAAGCACAAGTGCTTGCTGCAGAAGCAGATAAAGCTGAGCAAATTTTACGTGCAGAAGGTGAAGCTACCGCAATTACAACCGTCGCTGAAGCACAAGCCAATGCACTATTAAAAGTCGGTGAAGCCGCTGATACAGAGCAAGGACAAAAAGCGATTCAACTTGATTTAGCAACCAAAGCCATTTCGGCTAAAGAAGCCATTGCACGGGAATCATCTGTTGTTCTACTCCCTGACAACGCAACAGATGCAAGCTCAATGGTTGCGCAAGGCATGGCAATCATTAATAGTTTAAATAAGCAAAATAAAGGTTAACACCTAAAGAGGTTTGTATGGATTTTATTATGCAAAATTTACCACAAGCACTTATGGTGCTTGGTATAATTGCCTTAATAATAGAAGTAGCCGTGCTGGGTCTCTCTACTATTATTCTATTATTTTTTGGCTTATCACTACTGATAACTGGTTTTTCAATGAGCATAGGAATATTGCCTGACTCATTAACAACTGCACTATGGAGTAACACAGTGGTAACGGCTATTTTAGCCATTGGCCTGTGGAAACCTCTAAAAAAAATGCAAAACCGTGTGGATACAAAGCCCGTAACAAACGATTTTGCAGAGCTTACTTTTACCCTAGATGACGACGTTACCGATCAAGGGTTAACTACGTATAATTATTCAGGTATTAGCTGGAAATTAAAAAGTGAGCAAACAATTACTGCAGGCACTCGCGTATACGTTATGAAAAAAGATGTTGGCGTTATGTGGGTCAAACCAGTCTCCCAGTAACCTGTAAACAAATTATAAAATAACGGGTGGCTCTAGTTGCCCGTTTTTTATCCCGCTAATTTGAATTGTCGTCCCTTGTATATTTTGTAAGTCATTATTAGAGTCGCATAATGCTGAAGTCACAAATAGCAGCTCACCTTGTTTGCCGCCAAATGCTGTACATGTAGGGTTGAGGTTATTTACTTTTATTGTATGAATTACTTCTGCATCAGGCGATAAACACATAATACAGCCCATTCCCCATACCGCTAACCACAAGTTACCAATACTGTCGATTACGCAACCATCGGGATCTACATCGGTGTTATTAAATTGATAGAATACCTTCGCCGTGCCAGCAACTTCACCTGTATTAACATCAAGGTCAAGAAAGTAAATACAGCTTGTAAAAGAGTCACTATAGTAACCACGAGAGCGAGCTTTATCAAAACACAAACCATTAGGAATGGTTAAATCAGTCACAATGCAATCTAGCTTTTTATTGTAATAGCGGTATATCTTGCCCTGCCCTTTTTCGGCAGTCATATCCATTGTACTTAACCAAAAACCACCCCAGGGATCGGCACGCCCATCGTTTGAGCGCCTATTCGTGTCGCCACTTTCAAGTTCCGTAATTAACTGAGGTATTTTACGCTTTATATTGTAACGATAAATCCCAGATTCAGTTCCTAAAATTAAATGCTCTTTATCTTGCCAAGCTATAGCTGTCACTATAAAAGGCATTTCAACCGAGTAAGCATTTGCTGGTTTACCGAGTGAGCAACAAAATAACAGTTTTTTATTGATATCAACCCAGAAGAGTGTTGCCAACATTGGGTGCCATAGCGGACTTTCGCCAAGCTGATTTTGCGTATTATTAAATAAGGTGATTTTAAAATCGCTCATTATAGAGTTTATTTACCTTTTAGGAGCAAACTATGACCTTGGTACAATTATTCGCAGTACAAGGCTCTTAAATTATCGGGCTCGAAAGCAACAACGGCTAAATTATGCTGACTTACGTTCGCGATATAATAACTATAACAATGTCAATTTATGCAAAAATATTGACGCATATTATCCATCTTAATGTTGCAAAATCAGTGACCCTTTTAAAGGTTTATTATTAACATAAGCTTGAAGCCTAACATTAGCAAAAAATATAACTCAGTGCGATGTAATTACAGCCATAAAATTTCTAAAAATAGTATGCCGATTAATTAATATATTAACTACCAACATATTTATTAAATTAAATGTCTGATTTATTGTTTACTTATTATTGAATTAACCTTTAATAGGAATGCAACTTATTGATAGTATGTGTTTTATAAGTCGCCCTCACTCGCCATAGTTGGTAACATAAAGTCAGATTAAAAGGAGTTACAATTATGGCTAAAAATATAAAACATGCACTTGTAGTCGAAGGTGGCGCAATGCGCGGTATATTTGCTGCAGGCGTCCTTGATGAATTTTTATCACAAAATCATCAGCCCTTTGATTGTTACTTTGGCGTTTCTGCAGGAGCAACAAATGTAGCTGCATTCTTATGTAAGCAACCCATGCGAAACTACAAAGTGATAACAGATTATTCATGTAGGCCGGAGTTTATTAATCTGGCTCGGTTTTTAAAAGGTGGTCACTTATTTGACCTTGATTGGTTATGGGAAGAAACTATTCGTGAAATTCGTCTACAAACCGAAATATTTGAGCAAAACCCACAACCGTTTTATATTGTTACTACCGCTATAGATTCAGGTAAAGCCTATTATTTAGAAGCAACAAACGACAATATGGTTGAGCAATTAAAAGCATCCTGCGCAATTCCTATTGCATATCGTGATTACCCGATTATAAATAACACACCTATGACGGATGGAGGAGTTGCAGACTCTATTCCTGTTATCAAGGCGTACGAAATGGGGGCGCGCGAAATAACGGTTATCTTGTCACGTTCACGAGGGTACAAAAAAAAAGCGACAAAAACGTCTTGGCTCACTAAACAAATTTATAAGGGCTATCCTGCACTCATAAATGCAGCATTAAATAGAGCTGACGTTTATAATAAAAGTATCGATTTTATAGAAAACCCACCCAGCGATTGTATAGTTAATATTATTGCACCACCAAAGCACTTTAAAGTGGGCAGAACCACTAAATCGTTTAATATTTTAAATAAAGGATACCAAATGGGCATAACTGAAGCGCGTGCTCACTTGCAAGCACCCTAAAATAAACAATTAAAGAAAATACTTTAACCGCCGATATTAATTATAATTTAGTCAGGAAAAAAATATGAGTGAAAAAATAAATGACGATGCACTTCATGCTCTTAAAATAGCGTTTACATATATGCCAAAAGCTATTGAAGTGACTAAATATGAATATGGTGAGCACTATCAAACGGTCCTTGATCATATAGAAGCCGTAAGAGAAACACTTATGATAAACGATGTTGATCCAGAAGAAGTTGATGGAGATATCAACCCAGAGTACACACCTAACTCAACATACTAAATTACAAATTAGATAACGTGCGCACAAATACGCTAAATCTATGTTTTAATAAAATCGTTTTTTTTGTATTTAGTTGCCGAGATAGTAATAGCTTTTTATCACTTTTTAACGTTATTCTAAGCTTGCTAAATAAAGTTTTAAAAAATTAATACTATAGGGTTTTTCTATTGAATTTTCTTAGGCAATTTCACGACATAGTCTCTGATCAAAGTTTAACATTTGACAACAAAACACAAAAGCTATTAACGTTTGGGCTTAACGTTTTTAATCTTGATTTAGCTATCATCAGTAAAGTTGAAGACCAGTGTTACACTGTTTTATATGCAGTTACCCCCAACAACGATCTTGCTATAGGTACACAATTTGACCTAGAAGGTACTTACTGCACACACACCCTCAAAGCAGGCTCAGCCCTCGCTTTTCACAATGTATCTCAGAGCGAAATTGCAGACCACCCTTGCTTTGCTAATTTCCAACTGGAATCCTACATTGGTGCTCCTATTAAAATAGGTAATGAAGTGTTTGGAACCGTTAACTTTTCTTCTGCTGATTCATCGCCTGTTTTTACAGACCAAGCCTATGATTATATAGAATTATTTGCACAATGGTTAGGTGCGGAATTTGCCAGAAACCAAACAAAAGATCGCCTAATAAAAAATAGTAATAGCCTTGTTAAGCTTGAAAGTGTTGCGAATATAGGAACTTGGGAAGTTGATATTGCCCACAATAAAATTTATTGGAGCAAACAAACTAAGCTTATTCATGAAGTTGATGAAAACTATCAACCTATGATGGAAACAGCAATTAACTTCTATAAAGAGGGATCAAGCCGAGAAAATATTACCAAAGCAGTAGAGTTAGCCGTTAGCAAAGGCGAAAAGTGGAATTTAGACCTTGAAATTGTTACTGCAAAAAATAACAACATTTGGGTATCGACCTTTGGAGAAGCTGAATTTGAAGGCGACACCTGCGTAAGGTTATTTGGCACGTTTCAAGATGTAACAGAGTCGATGACACTTCGTGAAGAACTTAAAAGCAAAAAAGCAGAGGCTGAACGCTTACTTTTTGATAGAAGCATGCTTTTTGCAAAAATTAGCCATGAACTTAGAACGCCACTCAATGGTATTACAGGCATGCTCACCACCTTGATAGATGAGCATGATGAAGAAAAAAGAACAGAAAAAATTAAAGTTGCGCTACGCAGCTCAGACATATTATTGAATATTATTAATGAGGTTCTTGATTTCTCAAAAATTAATCATGGCGAGCTTAAGCTTGAACCAAACAATGTTTTATTAAAAACTGTTTTCACTGACCTTGTTTCACTTTATACCCCTTTATTTACTGAAAAGCGTGTCGCACTTGAAGTGAAAAATGAAATTAATGACGATTGCTGGGCCTTTTTCGACAACACACGCCTAAGCCAAATTACCTCCAATTTACTCAGTAATGCATTAAAGTTTACAGAAAAAGGTAGTGTAAAGCTGGACACGTTTTTGACCAATATTGACGACGCTTTGTCACTCACTATTACCGTGACTGACTCAGGCAGAGGGATGACTCCTGAATTTCTTAAATCGCTATTTTCACCATTTACGCAAGAAGTCGATGCCAAAAATACAAAAGGCGGTACAGGTCTAGGCTTAGCAATTGTAAAAGAACTTGTTCAGTACATGGGCGGTAAAATTGAAGTCAGTAGCGAAATTAATAAAGGCTCTACATTTTCAGTTTATATCCCTATAACCCGAGGTGAAGAGCAAGCACTTGAAAATAAACCGCTCGCTAACATTGATTTAAACACAAGCGAGTTATCTGTGCTTGTTGTTGATGACAACGACATCAATAGATTAGTGCTTAACGCATCCCTAAATAAGCTTAATATATACCCCGACTTTGCGGTTGATGGTCAAGACGCTGTTTTAAAATGTAAGCAAAAGCCGTATGACCTTATTTTTATGGACTGTATTATGCCTATTTTGGACGGTTTTGAAGCAACTAAGCAGTTAAGAGAGCAAAAAATTTGCCCCGCAGATAAAACGTATATTGTTGCGTTAACGGCTAATACGTCGTCGCAAGATAAACTTGCCTGTAAACAAGCTGGCATGGATATGTTTATATCAAAACCTTTTAAAATGTACTCACTTGAGCTCGCTATCGCATCAGCAATAAAAACCGTTAAGCCAAAATTACATTAAATATACCTGACAGTAAGTAAAAGGAAATAACAATGAAATTAATAGCTCGGACCATTTTGATTACTATTTTAGCTTTGTCACTTTATAGCGGTTATTCGTCACAGGATTGGCAGTCAATCATGGTAATTTTAATTGTTAGTAGCTTTTTGCTACTACTTACCTTTGTCACTGCAAACTCAAAACAAGGTGCAACCACATACAATACTAGTACAAGTTACTCTGATAATAATTGCAGCGGTTCAGATTCTGGCTGTGGTGGCGGTGGCGGTGGCGATTAACCTATTTATATATGATTAATTACGCCATAAAAAAAGCCGCCTTTGGAGAGGGCGGCTTGGGTTAACAAACAGCGATGGGTGTACCTTGCTGTTATATCAAGAGAAGTTTTGCACGTTAAGCAGCTGTTTTGTCTTGCTCGCTTTCTTCGCTGTTGCGAATTAAGTAATCAAAAGCACCTAAACTTGCTGTTGCACCGCTGCCCATGGCAATAATAATTTGCTTAAATGGGGTATTTGTTGCATCACCTGCGCCATAAACACCTGGTAATGACGTAGCACCTTTTGCATCAATTAATATTTCACCAAATTTACTTAGCGCTAAGTCACTAATTTTTAACCATTCAGTGTTAGGAATTAAGCCTATTTGTACAAAAATCCCCGCTAGAGTAAGTGCCTTGCTATCACCTGATACTCGGTCTGTGTAAGTGAGTCCTGTTACCTTTTTACCATCACCAAGTACTTCTGTAGTTTGGGCGTTTTTAATAATAGTAATATTATTTAAGCTTTTCGCTTTGCGAATAAGTACTTCATCGGCGCGAAGTGTATCTGCAAACTCAAGTACCGTTACATGCTCAACAATATTTGCTAAATCAATTGCCGCTTCAATACCTGAGTTGCCACCACCAATCACTGCGACAGGTTTACCTTTAAATAAAGGGCCATCACAATGCGGGCAGTATGCTACACCGTGCCCACGGTACTCTTGCTCACCGGGTACGTTCATTTCACGCCAGCGTGCGCCGGTTGCTAAAACAAGCGATTTAGCTTTTAAAGTAGCCCCGTTTTCAAGCGTAATTTCGTATTTGTTATTAACGCGCTCAAGCCCTGCTGCACGTTGGTTATGCATTACATCAACATCGTACTCTTTCACATGCTCTTCAAGCTGTGCAACAAGTTTTGGCCCTTCAGTGGCTTTAACAGATATAAAGTTTTCAATCGCTAATGTGTCTGCAACTTGCCCACCAAAACGTTCAGCTACAACACCTGTATTTAAGCCTTTGCGTGCAGAGTAAATAGCAGCTGAGGCACCCGCAGGCCCACCACCAACTACTAGTACGTCAAATTCATCTTTTTCACTCAGTGCCGCTGCTTGGCGTGCTGCACCTTTACTATCTACCTTGTTTAAAATGTCAGTTAGGCTTAATGCACCTTGGCTAAATGGTTCGCCATTTAAATAAACAGCCGGTACGGCTAAAATGTTGCGCTCTTCTACTTCCTCTTGAAATAGTGCGCCATCAATCATGGTTGCTTTAATTTTGCTATTAGTCGCGGCCATTGTATTTAGCGCCTGCACTACTTGAGGGCACGTTTGGCAGCTCAAGCTAATGTAAATTTCAAAATTAAGTTCTTGATCAAGTGATTGTATCTGTTCAATGTCTTCGCTTTTTGCTTTACTTGCGTGTCCGCCAGTATGTAAAAGCGCCAACACTAAACTTGTAAATTCATGTCCCATTGGTACGCCTGCAAACGTAATATGGGTATTTTTAACCGGCGAATGTACAACCATAGATGGACGACGTGCGCTGGTATCTGGGTTGTTAACTACCGTAAACTTATCGCTTAATGATGCTAAATCATTTGCTAAGCTTTCTACTTCTGTTGATTTTTTGCTGTCATCCAAGGCAATAAGCAGCTCAACAGGTTGAGTAAGCGATTCGAAATGGCTTTTTAATTGATTTTTAATGTTGTTATCTAACATGGCTTAACCCTTTTTAGGAAAATTTAAACAGCAAGCCTCCCATGCCAATTAATGCATGTGCTTAATTACCATATTGAGATAGGAGGCACCAATAAACGAATATTTATTGGTTTAAGGGCAGGTACCTGCCCTTACAGTTAAGGTAATCTATACTTAGATTTTACCAACTAGGTCTAGTGAAGGAGCAAGTGTGTCCTCACCTGGCTGCCAAGATGCTGGACAAACTTCACCGTCGTGAGTTGCAATGTATTGTGCGGCTTGTACTTTACGCACTAGCTCTTTAGCGCTACGGCCAATACCTAAATCGTGAGTTTCAATTACTTTAATTTCACCTTCAGGGTTCATTACAAACGTACCACGAAGTGCTAGGCCATCATCTTCAATCATAACGCCAAAGCTGCGAGTAATACGGCCTGTTGGGTCGCCAATCATCGGGAATTTAATTTTACCGATTGTGTCTGACGTATCGTGCCATGCTTTATGAGTAAAATGAGTATCAGTTGATACTGAGTAAACTTCTACACCCATTTCTTGTAGTTGCTCGTAGTAATCAGCAACATCGCCAAGTTCAGTAGGACATACAAATGTGAAATCTGCTGGGTAAAAGAAGAAGATTGACCACTTACCAAGTACATCTTTTTCAGATACTTCTACAAAATCACCATTGTGGTATGCAGTTGCGTTGAAAGGTTGAATTTTTGTGTTGATTAATGAAGTGCTCATAGTATTCCTCATTTATATTTAATTTATTAATTTAAGTTACCAAGCAAAGCGAGATTTGTTGGCTAACCTTGCTGGCTTGATTAATACAATAAGCCCATCGATAAATTAAATAAAATTGATTGTTTAGATTAAAACAATCGATTTTTAGGATGAAACTAAATAATAACTAGATTCGTAGTTAATTTATTGCAATTTATCGGTTTGCGCGCGTAAGGCTGATACAATTGCCTCGCTTACTATTAAAAATACTCAGGGCACACTGTTATGAACAAGTTTATCAATCACATCCAATTAGGCTATCTTGGCCTAATACCATTTCTAGCCTGTTTAGCGTGGCCGCTGATGCTCGGTAGTAACAGTGTTAACTTAGAGTTTTTTACGTTTTATAGCATTGCTATTCTTGCTTTTATGGCAGGTAATCTTTGGCATGCCGGCCAGCAAAGCTATGCTGATGCAATAAAAGCGGTACTACCTGTTATTCCGGTACCATTTTTAGCATTTTTACCTGTTGAATGGGTTTTAGGGTGGTTATCGCTGAGTTTTTGGCTTGTTCTACTTTTTGAAAAATCAACATCACAGTGGCAAACCTACGACAAAGACTATCAAAAAATGCGCTTTGTGCTGACGTCGGTCGTGTTTGTATGCCACATATTTATTATTGGTATGAGTATTTACCCAAAATAGTAGCTATTACCTTAAATATTGCGCGGTAATAATGTACCATCCGCGCACAGCTATTTGAGGACTCACCATGATTGACCAATTACGCCAGCAGCTTGACGAGCTTGGCGAAAACTATGTAGAAAAAAACGCCGCTTTCAAAATCAAGGTCATTCCATTTTTTTGCGCTATTAGCATTAAAAAAGATCACAAAAATGAAAACCGCCTCAACTTTTATTCAAATCAACTTATTGAGATATTTTTAGTTGTTTTGCTCATATTATTTGGCGTAACGTTATATAAAGCGGACGGTGGGTTTACAGATGGCCCACTGCATTTTGCATTTGCAATTGTAATCACTTTTAACTTAATTATTAAGCAAATAGCCATCGAAGGCCTAAAAACAAGGCTTGCTTTTGAGCGTTTAAATACGGCGAATAAGCAACTTCAAAACGTTAATAAGCAAAACACATAGCAAAGTATGTACTTAAATCCTAATTGGCGAATACTTACTGTTGGCGATGGCGACTTATCGTTTTCTCATGCGATTTTTGAGCACGTAAAACCAAATAAGTTAGTCGCCTCAACTTACGATAGCGCACAAACCATAGAACAAAAATACCCTGATAACGCTTTAAAAAAATTGCGTGAATGCAGTGTTGACGTTCTTAATAATTTTGATGTGACGAGCAAAGCGTGTTGGCAAACATTAAAAAGTAACAACCAATACTTTGATGTAGTCATTTTTCAGTTCCCACTTATTCCTGCATTTGTAGGTAAAGAGGCGTTTGAAGCTAGCACTCGTCAATCAAGTATGAACGTTTTAAACAGAGCCCTATTACATCAATTTATTAAATATGCCACTGAGTTTGCGTTAAACCCAAATGGCCCAATGCTTTGCTTTATAACCTCTAAAGATGTAAAACCTTATCGTGAATGGAACATAGAAGGCAGTTTAAACGAACGTTTAAGCAGCAAATATTGTGGCCAAATGCCATTTGATATAACACGTTTTTCGGGCTATAAAATTCGTAATGTTGACCGTGACAAACACGTCAAAGACACCAGCGGGATCACGTATGTATTTAGCCCAAAAAGTAGCACCTTAGAACCCCAACTAACCAAACAATTAACTAAACCCAGCTACTTAGCATCAAACCATTGCGCGCTTTGCCGAGTTGGCCCCTTCATCGCAGAAGAAGACCAAGCAAAACATTTTAAAGCTAAAAAGCACTTACAAATGTTACGCCTAGAATCTGATTGGCAACACTGGCTAAACACCTTTTACAGCTAACTATTGGCTGCCTTAATTAAGTCAGCCGCTTTTTCTGCAATCGCTATAACAGGGGCATTAGTGTTACCTGTGACAATTGTGGGCATTATTGACGCGTCAACAACACGTAAATTATTAACGCCATGCACTTTTAACTTGCTGTCAACAACTGACATCTCGTCCTTACCCATTTTACATGTCCCAACGGGATGATATTCAGTGTCAGCTGTTTCACGAATAAACTCGATTAGCTGCTGATCATTATTTATATCGAGTGGATAAACTATATCTGCACGTATTTCATCAAAGGCTGGGCTATTCATTATTGCGAGTGTTTTTTTCAAACCCAACAACATTATGTTTAAGTCATCTGGGTGGCTTAAATAATTAGGATCAATCAGCGGTGCTGCATAGGGGTCATTGTTTGCAAGCTTTATAGTCCCTCTACTTTTAGGTCGCATAATACTGCTATGAATACTGTACCCATGCCCATAATGCAACTTGCGACTATGATCGTCTACTAGCCCAATTACAAATTCGAGTTGAACATCAGGTGCCGGAGAATCTTTAAACAATTTAATAAACGCATGAGACTCCGCAAAGTTACTTGTTAAACATCCGTTTCGTTTACTAAACCAATCTGCAACCCCTTTGGTAACTTGAAGCGCACCTTTTGGGCTTATACCAAACGTACCGGCACTATTATTGGCTTTAAAAAGTGGAACCACTGTTAGATGATCTTGTAAATTTTCACCAACGCCTTCTAACACAACCTTCACATCAATATTATGTAATTTTAATTGCTCTTTTGGTCCAATCCCCGATAGCATTAAAATTTGCGGCGAATTAATAGCCCCCGCACTCAAAATCACCTCTTTATTAGCCGTTAACTCTATTTGCTGTTTGTTACGTGTTATTTGCACTCCTTGCGCAGTTTTATTTTTTATATTTATTTTTTTAACGTGGCAATGTGTGAATACGGTTAGGTTATCCCTATTTAAATTAGGTGTTAAATACGCTTTCGCTGCACTACAACGTTCTCCTTTATGCTGTGTAACCTGCGACAAACGTGCACCACTTTGTTCTTTACCGTTAATATCATCATTTAGCGGTACCCCTTGTTCAGCGCAGGCATTTAAAAAATACTGATTAACAGAACTTGGCGCATTGAGCTCTTGTACATAAAGCGGTCCATCAACTCCATGCAAAGGGTTATTTATAAATGCACTGTTGTTTTCAGCTTTTATAAAATAGGGCAACATGCTTTTATAATCCCAGCCCATGTTCCCCTGCTTTTCCCACTCATCATAATCGTGTTTATTACCTCGAATATAAACCATTGCATTGATTGAGCTTGAACCACCCAGCACTTTACCCCTAGGCATAAAACCGCACCGATTATTAAGTGCTTTTTGGGGCACTGTATTATAGTGCCAACTGTTAATACCATAAGGCACGCTGGCAGCAACTGCAGCTGGCATTTGTACAAAAGCGCTTTTATCGCCCCCGCCGGCTTCAATTAAACATACACTCACATTTTTATCTTCAGATAAACGCGAAGCAATAACACACCCAGCACTACCTGCCCCTATTACAATGTAATCAAATGTTGTGCTCTGCATGTGAGCCCTTATGAAAAATTAATACCTTATTAATACTGCATAGAAAAACACATCAAAACTTGATATTTTTAGACACCAAGTTGCTGGAGCAATGCATGAAAAATTTTATTAAGGCCACATCACTTCAAGGGATAGACTCGCTTGTTAATAGCTTAGGCGCTGACATATCACAAATAATGACGCAGCTTGGCCTTAACATTCGCTTTAATAACTTAGAGCAACAATACTTGCCCTATAGTACTTACGCCGAACTACTTGAGCATTGTGCACATACGCTCAACTGCCCAAGCTTTGGGCTGCAACTAGCCAATAAGCAGAGCTTTGATATACTTGGCCCTATTGCTATAGCAGCAAAAAGTAGCACTAATTTAGGTGACGCCCTCAACTGGGTTATTAAATATTTGCACCTACACACTCCCGCTTTAAGCTTAACTATTCATCCGTTAGAGGCTGATAAAACACTCTTTTTATCATTTCAAATAAACTTAACCCCATTACCTAAAACAACCCAGGTTTTAGAACTAACTATCGGCCTCGCCATGGGAGTAATAAAAAAATTAAGTAATAACACCTGTAAACCACAATCGGTATTCTTACCTCAAAAGCAACTTGCTAATACCCGCGCATATAACACTTACTTTGGCTGCAAAGTCACGCACAATAGAAATAGTGCTGGTATTGTTATTTTAAAAACAGATTTAGCATTATCAATTGCACAACCCCAGTACGATAAAGTACCTGCCGCGCTGCAGTTTTTAGCTCAAAGCGAACAGCAAAATCAATCCCTGCCAACTCAAGTAAGCGCGTTAATTAGGCCCATGTTGCCAATATATCAATGCACAAACGAAACCATAGCAGCAGCGCTGGGTATGCACCCAAGAACATTGCACAGAGAGTTAAATAAACACAACACAAGCTTTGTAAAACTAAAAGACTCAACCCGGCGCTCATTAGCTGCGCACTATTTGGCGCAAAACCATTACAGTATTTCAACCATCTCAGAGCTATTAGGTTATCAAGAACAAGCAACTCTTAGCGCCAGTGTAAAACGTTGGTTTGGTTATTCTCCGCGAGCATACAGAGCTAAAAAAATGATAAACTTAAATAAACATAATTCTAAGGAATGAGTATGAACTTCGTAATTGTAGGTACTAATTTTATCAGCGACACATTACTTGACGCTGCTAATACCCTCGCTGATTTTAATTTATACGGGGTTTGCTCTCGCGCGCTTTCAAGCGGCGAAGCATTTTTAGCAAAGCACCCGCAAAATACACATGCAAAAACGTTTACCAGTATTGAACAAGTTTGCCAAGACGAATGCGTTGACGCAGTTTATATAGCCGCGCCCAACAGCTTGCACAAACAGTATGCGGTTAGGTGTTTAAACGCAGGTAAACATGTACTCGGTGAAAAGCCGTCCGCGGCCAATAGCCAAGAACTAAAAGAAATCATAGCCACCGCTAAGCAAAACCAATGCTTATACATGGAAGCAATGATGACCACCCATTTACCTAACTTCACATTGTTAAAGCAAGCACTTAGCAGAATAGGCACTCCTCGAAAGTACATAGGTCAATACAGTCAATATTCATCTCGTTACGATAAGTACAAAAATGGGGAGCGCCCTAACACCTTTTTACCTGAATTTGCCAACGGTGCTTTGGTCGATTTAGGTATATACCCTCTTTACTTGTTAATTGCACTTTGGGGCGCGCCGCAAAGTGTAAATGCAAGTGGCGTATTACTAGATACCGGTGTTGATGGCGCAGGCGATGTACTGCTTAATTATTCAAATAAGCAAGCTGTGATTAGCTACTCAAAAATATCGCAAGGCGACAACATAACAGAAATACAAGGTGAACTAGGCAGAATGCGTATTGAAGCCGTATCGCAACTCAAAAAAGTAGAGTTTATTGCTAACAATGGCGAATCAGAAATTATATCTGAACAATTTGATAAGCATTTTATGAAGTTTGAAGTTGCTCACTTTATGCAACTCATAGAAAAAAAACAGTGGGAATCTGATGTAAACACCTTCGCGTTGTCATTAGATGTTATGAATGTACTTGACGAAGCTCGTAAACAATTAGGTGTGATTTATCCAAACGATAAAACACATTAATTTAGCCCTTGACTGGGGTAAGTTGTATATGGGCGTTAACCAACGACAGTTAACGCCCATGGGGAAATGCAAATCACTATACTAACTACACACTTTTACTTACGCACATTACAACAACGATCCCCATCCGTGGGCAATCAATTTGATATAATGACCTAAAGTATTTACCAATTACTGACTGACAATAGAGCTATTACTCAATCTTAATCAGAAAACAGCCATTGCTCATTTTAACGGCGTAAATCAAAACTAACACACAAAAACATAACCAATCAAGCTGGCCAATTGTTTAATTTTAAACTAAATTGGTATTACACAAATTAAACCAACAAACAATATTATTTTATAACCAAATCATAGCGCTAGAATTTTGACATATTAGTGAGGTTTGGGGTAACCTTGTCGGTTAATAAATGATATAAATTTTTAGACCTAAATGGTCAATATTCCTTAGGGTATGAAGGTACAATATGGGTAATCGTCGCTTATTTTGGCGCATTGTTGATAAAATAGAGTCTTTAATAAATCAAGGTGAGTTTACTGCTGGGAGTCGTTTACCTCCTGAGCGTGAACTTGCAGAAATGTTTGACGTAAGTCGCCCAACAATTCGAGAAGCAATTATTGCATTAGAAGTACGTGGACGGGTTGAAGTTAAAACCGGTTCGGGTGTTTATGTTGTTGAACAAAAAAATGCCTCTATAAAATCAAAAGAGATCAGCGCATTTGAATTAACTCAGGCCCGCGCACTCATCGAAGGCGAAATTGCAGCACTTGCCGCTCAAAGCATTACAGAAGAACAACTTGAGCAGCTAAATCAAACGCTAATAGTAATGGAAAAAGGGCTTTATGTAGAGCAAGCAGACCGAGAATTCCATGAAATAATTGCCAGAGCAACACGCAATAAAGCGCTTGAATTTGCTGTTTCTAATTTGTGGGATTTACGATTAAAAAACCCACAAATTGTTGCCGATTACAGTAGTGTTTGTACTAATAACAACGAATGTGTGATGGATGAGCACACCGCTATTTACACGGCACTAAAAGCACATGACGCAAGTGCAGCCCGTGCGGCCATGCATAAACACTTCAACCGATTAATAAATGCATTGTTTGACGCTGTAGAAGCGCGTGCTCTTGAAGAAATAAAACGTAAAAATGACGAAAAACGCGGTCTTTACTCTTTGGACGGTCTCGTTAATAAAAGCGCTCACTAAGTTTAAACATACTAGCAAACACCTTTTTGCTAGTATGTTGCCCTTCATTAGATCTTACTCTAAACAGCCACACCTATTTTTTAATCGCAAACACTTACCAATCGTACTAAAAGCAGATATTATCCCGCCACAAAATATAGCCATTGCATCTTAAATAGTGGAAATTTATTAACCCCTATTAACAGTGCTTTAAATTAGGGACAACAATGCAATCAAGTACCAAAGATTTCATATTAGCAACTGTTTGCTTATTAATTGCCATGATGACCATTCAATCGGGTGCGTCGTTTGCAAAGCAACTATTCCCCATTGTTGGCCCCGAAGGGACGACTGCGCTTAGGCTTGGTTTTTCTGCACTTATATTATGTTTAGTATTTAAACCATGGAAACATATACCTGCCAGAGGAAACCGCTTAGCTATTGTGGTTTATGGTTTAAGCTTAGGTGGAATGAACATTCTGTTTTACTACGCTATTGAGCGCATACCCTTGGGTATTGGTGTCGCACTGGAGTTTACTGGCCCCCTTGCCGTTGCTTTATTTAGCTCTCGCCGTAAACGCGATTTATTTTGGGTTGCCTGCGCCATTGCCGGTATATTACTTTTATTGCCCGATATGAGCGGTGAAGAGAGCTTAGATCCTGTTGGTGTTATTTTAGCTTTAGCAGCAGGTGCATGTTGGGCTGGCTATATATTGTTTGGTAAAAAAACCGGAATGCAAAGCTCAGGTGGTGCAACGGTTGCCCTAGGTATGACCGTTGCGGCCATTGTGCTTGTGCCCTACGGAGGCATTATGCAAGCGAGCGCATTCACATGGGAAGTTATTCCTCTGGGGATTGGTATTGCAGTTTTATCAAGTGCGTTACCCTACACGTTAGAGATGGTGGCACTGCGTAATATGCCTTCTCAAGGCTTTAGCATAATGATGAGCCTTGAACCTGCCATTGCATCACTTGCTGCCTTTGTTATTTTAGGCGAGCTACTCACACTCTGGCAGTGGTTAGCCATTTTATTAGTAATAATAGCCTCGGCAGGAAGCTCTTTTTCTGGTGAATCAAAAAAGTAGCCTAAACCAAAAGCCATCAACCACGATGGCTTTTTTGTTAAGCTGTATGTGCTTTTTGTTTTTCTTTTTTAGCAGAATAAACAAATCCTATTAACGCAATAAGCGGCATTGCAGCCGCAACTAAAGCTATACTTTCCCACCCGCCAAACTCATATAATGAGCTAGCAATTAATGACCCAACAGCACCGCCCAAAAATATACTGGTCATGTAAATGGCGTTAAGCCGAGCACGACTTTGTGGCTCTAGCGAATAGATTACCCGTTGGCCAAGTACCATATTGGCTTGCACTGCAAAATCAATTAAAACACCTGTTAGCGCCAATATGATAATGCCGTTTGGTAAATCAAATAAGCTGGGTAAAAAACACAATAATGCAATCACTTTGGCTAATAACGACATTTCGTAGGTATAGCCTTTGTCAGCTAAACGCCCAACAATAGGCGCTGCAACAGCACCGGCTGCGCCTACTAAAGCAAACAATGCTATTTGAGTTTGCGAAAAACCATATTCTCTGGCAAGCACAATAGGCACTGTCGTCCAAAACAAGCTAAATGACGCAAACATTAGCCCCTGGTAAAAAGCACGTTGACGAAGTACAGGTTGACTTATTACCAGCGACTTTAACGATCGTAATAAAGCAAAGTAACGTATGTTATGCGTTGGCAACCTTGTGGGTATAGCAAAGTAAATAACTAAAGCAATAAATACCATGCATCCCGCGGCAAAAAAGAATACGGCACGCCAGCCAAAATGATCAGCAATTATGCTGGCTACAGGTCTTGCTAGCAAAATACCCAACAACAGCCCCGCCATAATATTACCTAAAATTTGCCCCCGCTTTTCGTCTGACGATAAATGCGCCGCCAACGGAATAAGTACCTGCACCGATACCGAGCTTGCCCCCACTAGCAAACACAAAAACAGCATTGTATTTGGAGTTTGAACAACCCCCAGCCCAATTAGGCTAAAAAATGTAATACACAGAGTAATTAACATTAACCGTTTATTTTCAACTAAGTCGGCTAACGGCACTAAAAAAAATAACCCAATGGCATAGCCAATTTGAGTTAAAGACACAATAAAGCTGGCACTGTGTGCACTTAAACCCACATCTGGGGCTAACAATTCTATAATAGGTTGTGCATAGTAAATGTTGGCAACAATTAAGCCACAACATAGTGCAATAACGCTTACAAGAGTACGGCTGATCTGCACAGGGTCTGCGCTTAAATTAGACATGGCATTCTCAAAATTAATTAAATAAAACCTCAAAAAACTGAGGTTTTATTAGGTCACTTTATGGGCGAAGGCTTTCCATGCGGGCTTGAACGTAAATATTGCTTAGGTGCGTTAACTGTTGCACCCAATTCAGCTGCTGCATGCCATGGCCAATGTGGGTTATATAAAATACCTCTAGCTAAAGCCACTGCATCGGCTTTGTGCTCGCTTAAAATATTTTCTGCTTGTTGCGCTTCGGTAATTAAACCCACCGCAATAACCTGCATATTAACGGCCTGTTTTATTGCAGTAGCAAAAGGCACTTGAAAGCAAGGCTCAACAGGTATTTGCTGTAAAGGGCTTAAACCCGCTGTACTTACATGAATAAAATCACAACCAAGCTCATCAAGCGCTTTAGCAAGCGCTATTGATTGCTCTAAATCCCAACCACCCTCAACCCAGTCAGTCGCTGAGATTCGAATACCCACGGGTTTATTAACATTAAACTCAGCGCGCACCGCTTTAAAAACCTCCATTACAATGCGCATACGGTTTTGTAAACTGCCTCCATATTCATCGTCACGCTTATTACTCAAAGGTGATAAAAACTGATGCAACAAATACCCATGAGCACCATGTAATTCGATCAGATCAAGGCCTAGCTCGTCGGCGCGTTTAGCAGCGCTTGCAAAGTCCGCAATTAATTGGCCAATATCTGCCTTACTCATTGCAACAGGTTCAAACGAATGCTCATCGTAAGCCTGTGCCGATGGCGCAATAGTTTGCCAACCATTTTTATCGCTAGGTGAAATAGCACCTACGTCGTCCCAAGGTTTACCGGTTGACGCTTTACGCCCTGCATGCGCCAGCTGAATACCTATAGGCATGTCACTATATTGCCTAACCGCGTTTAAAGTTTTACCTAATGCTTTTTGGGTTTCATTATTCCACAGACCTAAATCACCATAGCTTATTCGCCCCTCAGGGCTTACAGCCGTCGCTTCCATAATAAGTAAACCGGCTCCACTTAAACTCAGTTGACCTAAATGAATAGTATGCCAATCAGTTGCCTCACCATTAATAGCTGAATATTGGCACATAGGTGCAATAATAATGCGGTTGGGTAAACTGAGCTTACCCAAAGATAACGGCGAAAAAAGCTGGCTCATAACAGATCCTTGATGCATACGAATTAAAAATTAAATTGAATGTACGAACTAGTAAACACATTCGCCCATTTAGTCATATAAAAACCTTTATTTAAAAGTAGGTTATGGGGAGATAAAACTTTTTTTAAAGCGTTACAACCTACTAATAAATAAATGGCTCCCTGCCCAACCAAATAAACTTACAAAAAATTAACACCACCAAAATCTAAGCATGCAAAAAATCATGAATAGTCATTCAAATGTTCACAAATATTAAAACCGTACACAAATTGTACCCCCCCCACGGGTAAAGCTAATAATAAATGGGTGATAAATTTAACAAACCACACCTAACCAACCCTTTTTTATTCTAAAAAAGTGAATTTTAATTCAATTTACACATTCCCTGATTCGATTGTGACTGATATCATATTCACTGTACTTTACTTATGTTAAATCTTTGAACTAGGGATCATTTTTATGTTTAAACCAAGCTTGTTAACCTTGGCTATGTCGGGCGCCCTATCTAGCGCTTTTTTACTTCCAAATACTGCGTTTGCCCAAGAGCAAGAAGCCGCAAAAGACAAATCACTTGAAGTTATTGAAGTAACAGCAACACGACGTAGCGGCTCAGTGCAAAACGCACCGCTTAACATTACAGCGCTTGATGCCGACATAATGAAAGACCAAAACATCAGCGAGCTCGCCGATGTAGCACGTTGGGTACCTGGTTTAACAATTACCGATCAAGGTGGTCGTTCTGGTTCACCTATTATTGTACGTGGTTTAAACACAAACTCTTCAGGTCCATCATCAGACGGTGGCACCGTTGCAACTTACATTAACGAGATCCCAGTCGCCATTGATATGCGCCTAGTCGACGTAGAGCGCGTAGAGGTTCTTATTGGGCCTCAAGGTACGCTGTACGGTGCAGGTACATTAGGTGGTGCTATTCGCTACATGCTTAAAGAGCCTGAGCTTGATTTCACATCACTTGAAGTATTCGGCAATGTATCGCAAACACAAGAAAGCGACTCTATTGGCGGTGAAGGTGGATTCATATTTAACTTACCATTAATTGAAGACACACTTGCCGTTCGTGCTAGCTTAAACATTTACGAAGACCCAGGTTTTATTGACTATGGTTACGTAGTGCGTGAGCCGGGCGTATCGTTACCTGACCCAGATTGGACCGACAGCGCAGCAGTTAACAACAACCTTAAAAATGTAGAAGACGCCAACGGTGAATCAACCACTACAGGGCGTATTTCTGTTCGCTTTAAACCAAGCGAAACATTTGAAGGTACACTTAACTACTTTTACCAAAACCAAGACAGCGAAGGTCGTTCAATTGTTCATTACAATACATTAAGCGCCGATAACGGTCTTAGCGATTTAATTGGTGAATACGAGTCAGGTTATCGCTACGAAGAACCACGTGAAAAAGAAAACCAACTACTAAGCTTAGAGTTAAAAGCAGACCTAGGTTTTGCTGAATTAGTATCGGCAACAGGTATTTCAAATTTTGATGCCGACGGCCAACGTGACCAAACCGATTTACTTATTCGCCTTGATTACGGCTACGAAGAATTTCCTGCGTTTTCATCGTTCACACGTGAAATTGAAGAGCAAGACACGTTCACACAAGAAATTCGTTTAGTATCACAAAACGACAGTGACATTAACTGGATTGTAGGTGGCTTTTACAACAAAATTGAAAGCGATGCGTCTAGCCAAGAATACACGCCAGGCTTTGGCGACTTTGCAGTAGAAAATTTTGGCGCAGATCAATCTCGTCCAGATCAACTTGAGTACTACTCAATTGACCGCGTTGAAATAACAGAATCGGCTTTATTTGGTGAAATTGGTTACCAAGTTACAGAGAAACTCGATATTACTGTTGGTGCTCGTTTTTACAAATACGATGTAGAATCTGAGTCAGCGGTCGATTTTCCACTATTTAATACCTTATTCGGCGGCGCAGGCCCAGACGACGTAACACTTAACTTTGAACAAAATGAAGCAAGCGACAACGGCAGCCTATTTAAATTTAACGCCAAGTATCAATTTACTAATTCAGTAATGGGTTACGCAACAATAAGTGAAGGCTTCAGAATTGGTGGTTCAAATGGTTTAGCACCTTGTCCTGATCCATTACCAGCTAACCAAGCGGGTTGTGGTAACCCAAGTGAAATGCTTTACGATGCAGATACAACAACTAACTACGAGCTTGGTTTTAAAAGCACATGGTTAAGAAGCCGTTTACACTTTAACGCCGCATTATTTAATATAGATTGGGACGACGCACAAGTTGCCGGTGCAACTGAGGTAGGCCAACTACCGTACTTGTCTAATGCCGGTTCAGCCAATGCGAAAGGTATTGAAATATCGTCGCGTGCAATTTTATCTGACTCATTCTCTGTGTATTCTACATATGCATACACAAAAGCAGAGTTAACATCAGACGCACCATTCTTATTTAATTCAGACGGAACAGATGGTGCAGAAGATGGCGACCGTTTACCAGGCTCGTCTGAGCACCAGTTTTCAATGGGTGTAAACTATCAAACCGATGTGTTTAACGACAAAACGCTTGATATTAACTACGGTATTACCGCACAAAGCGATGTAATTTCTCGTGTTGGTTTACGCGATAACGGTGAAACATTACCAGGTTATAGCTTAAGCAATATTTCAGCTAAACTAACCGCCGATGAATGGTCTGCGACCGTTTACGTAGACAACGTATTTAATAAATACGCCGTTACGTCTGTTCGCCGTTCAGATGCCGATATTACCTCAGCAAATAGAACTGATATACAACGTAACTATGGTTACTTTATCAACCGTCCATTAACGGTAGGCATTAAATTTAATTATAAGTTTGAAATATAATTAACCGTTAAGTTTAAGTACAATCAAAAGGCTCAAATTTATTTGGGCCTTTTTTCTTTATCAACGCGTAACTAAACAATACAAATAAAAAATGCAGCCAAATTTAAAACAACTCCATCAAAGCGCTATTAAATATTTAAACGAAGGCAAAGTACAACTTGCCCACAAAAACTTAGTAGAACTGGTTTCGCAAAAACCTGACTTTGCCGACGGCTATTTTTTACTGGCAATGGTTAACTTGCAAGTAGGGCAAATTTTTAAAGCCATCAAGCTAATCGAAAAAGCCTTAACGCTTGGCTCTAGCATTGAATATACTGCACAACTGGCAAAATGTTATGCGCTTACCGGTGACTTAAAAAAAGCAAAGAATGTAGCGCTGTCGGTACCTATTACACAAATAAAAAAAGCACTCGACGCCGATACTCTAGGCGTTGCACTTACGCAAGCAGGCCTACACGAACACGCTTTACATTATTTTGAATGTGCACTCACATTAGCCAATGCCAAACAACAACCTCAACCCCAGTTTTATTACAACTTTGCAGTAAGCGCCAAGTTTTTGGGCCTATTTGACAAAGCACACACCGCGTTTGAACATGCCATTGCACTTAACCCGCTTCATCATCAAAGCCACTTTGCACTCAGTGATTTAACTAAAGTAACAAAGCAAAAAAATAATATTACACGGTTAAAGCAAGTGTTTGAGCAGGTTTCACACCCTGATGCTAAATTACACATAGGCCATGCACTGGCAAAAGAATACCAAGATATTGGCGCATTTTCTGACGCCTTTACCGCGTTACAACAAGGTAAAGCAGCAAAGCATGCGCTTACCCCGTTTGATAACGCGTCGTCAAATGCGTTGTTTGAACATATAAAACAACTCAGTGCTAAGCACAAAGCTCCACAAACGGGGGGTAACCCCACTGCTGAGCCTATTTTTGTACTAGGTATGCCCCGCTCTGGCACCACATTAGTTGAGAGAATATTATCGAGCCATAGCGACGTGCAATCGGCTGGTGAACTACAAGACTTCGGCCTAAGTGTAAAAAGGTTAAGCAACACACCCACACCAAACGTGCTCGACATACAAACACTCACTAAAGCGTATGAGCTTGATTTTAATCAGCTTGGCTCAACATATTTAAACGCCACCCGCGTCACTACCGGTAGCCATAAACATTTTATAGATAAACTCCCGTTTAACTTTTTTTATATCGACTTAATCACTAAAGCACTGCCAAACGCTAAAATTATTTGTATGCTGCGCGACCCAATGGACACCTGTATTGGTAACTACCGCCAGCTATTTACTATTAACAACCCTTACTACGCGTATTCGCTAGACCTACTCGACACCGCTAAATTTTATAGCCGCTTTTACTCACTCATGCAGCACTTCAGCACCCTGCATAGCAATATAAAAATTGTAAAATACGAAGAATTAGTCGCACAGCCCGAGCAGCAAATAAAAGAGTTAGTCAGCTTTTGTGATTTAGAGTGGCAAGCACAATGTATAGACTTTCACTTAAACACCGCACCGGTATCTACTGCCAGTAAAGTGCAAGTACGCCAACCGCTAAACAACAAATCCATTGGGCGTTGGAAGGCATTTAAACCCCATACTGACGAGGCTCAAAATTACCTGTTAGAGCAAGGAATTACGTTGCAATAGCCATTAATTAAGCATTATTTTAGTAAAAGTGAATTTATAAGCCAAAGTTAAAGCTTAGGTTTATATATTCATAACACAATAAACTTCCCAGCTTTCACTAAAGAGTTTTTATATATTGCAATAGAGAGTATTTAACTTGGCTTTTTAGATTGAACCTTTCTTATTTGAGAAATAGCTTCCATTAAAAAAGCCGTATTAAGCCCTACAATTATTAACCCATTAACAGCCGTTAAACTGCCAAGCAGCCTCCATTGAGTGCCCAACACAACGTCGCCATAACCAAGTGTTGTAAAGGTAACAACCGAAAAGTAAAGTGCGGACTCTAATTCGCTAAAAACATCAAAAATTAAAAATATAGCAGCCCATAACCACGCACTCGCCGTTAAGCCTCCTACCAACCAAATTACCATTGCCGTGACGACTAAAATCATCTTTAGAGTTTTTGAGCCATTTAGTAACCAATCGTTAATATTAGCCAGCGCTTTAGACAAAACACCAATAAACATTGCTTGTATTAGCACCGTGCCACAAATAACAAATGTTCCAATAATAAGCTGTATTAGCATTTTGATCCCACTGCTTAAATCCTTATATTTTAAGTAACATTATACATAAAATTCACAACAGGGTAGGAACCTACATTTACTATAATAAAGTATTTTTACTACCGTTATTTAACCGTTTATTACTGCTATTACTACCGTGCTAAAACTCAGCCAAAACCTAAGTAAGACAATATTTAGGTAAATAAAAGCAGAAATAAACACTTAAAACCAAAAGGAAATGCAGTAACCGTAAACATCACTAAACCGCTAAGTAATCACCGGGAAAGCAATAACAAAAATGTTTGGCGTAAATCATCAATTTAATAAAACTACAGATAGTTATGCCTGTACTTGCTTTAACTCACCTGACTCATATTCCGTTAAATTTTCATTTAACTCGATAAATTAGGTTTAATCTGCAAAGTGCCATGAGCAGACATCGAAGGCTTTAATGTCTGAAGTCAAAATTTGACCCCGCTTACTTCCTAAAATGACTATAAGCATAAGTAAGACTCTAAACAGGAGACTAAACTTTCTGTTACTCATGGCACATAACGCAAAGCTAAGCGGCTGGCGATAACCTGTCCTTACTTGAGCATATTGTCATGACCGTAATTATCACTCACGTAATCACTTTTAAAACTACCATCAATAGTTAAAGATTTGCTAAAAGTACTTTTCGCAGCCTCGCTATCTCCTTTCGATAAATAGGCGAATGCCAAACTGTCGTAGGCCTGCGGTGCATTGGGAAACAATGAAACTAAATATTCGAACATATCAAATGCTTCGGTCCATGATTTTGTACTAAGTAGTTCCATTCCTACTTCATTAATTGTTCTGCCGATGAATCGACTGTAACCATTGTCTTTATATACCTGTTTGAAGTGTTTATAGAATTGTTGTTTTCCTTTTGATTGATAGTACTTAAAGGCAAAGTTTTTTTCCAATTGTCTAATTGGTTGATACTCACCATTTTTGATGTAAGAGCGTATTCGACCAGAAATGCGTTCGGCAACTAAGTGATCAGTGTTTGCCAGAACAACTATTTCATAGCTAGTGTCCAAATCTACTTCCGCGGCTGCACTGACGCCCTGACCACCTCCATATGCGCCCCAATGGGAGCCGTCCATTGCAAATAGGTGGCGATTAATCGAGTCTGAGTTTTTTAATAACTTATTGCTATAGAATAACGCTCGATAAAATCGCTGCACATCCACAACAGTCGATTCAATGCCGCCATCGGGACTAGGGTGTTCATTAATACCGACCTTTCTCAAATTGCCATTGTACTGGAATGTATATCGGACTGACTGATATTCATGAGAATTAACCGGCCTGAAGGTCGTTGAAAACATCTCAACCCGATTGAAGATATTGTTTTTGAGTAGTTCTTCGAAAGGCTTTCCAGTTACTTTCTCAAGAATCACTCCTAATACCACATACCCATAATTTGAATATTTTCGATCAGTTCCAGGTGTATATAAAAGGGGGTTATTTATCAATATCTTTATTTTCTTGTTTAGAGTATCAAATGCAAGTTGATTCTGACGATATTCAGCCACAAAGATATCAGCAAAGCCTGCACTATGATTGAGTAGGTGCTCAATCGTGATTTTATCAGCATCAGGTTGTTTGAACCCCAACTCGAAGGTAACTAGTTTATCACTTAACTTTAATTTGCCAGCCTCAACCTGTTGCAAGATCAAAACCTTGGTAAAGTCTTTCATGATTGAGCCAAGATTAAAGCGACTTTGAATGCTGTTCTTTATTTTTTCTTCGACATTCTGAAAGCCATAAGATGACGCAAACTCCACCTCATTATCTTTAGTTATCAGCAATACGCCGGAAAACCAGCCCATCTGCTGGTATTGCATGGCGATGCTGTCTGCAATCGTTGCGAGACTAACCGATTTATCTTGCTTTATATCCTCACTGTCCAAAGCCAGTGAATAACTGGCAAAGAATAAAAGAAAGATTAAAACTAAATTTTGAACCATTTGGCGGAATCCTTTCTGTCATAGACATAATGACTCCCACACGGTGTTAGCCTCCGCTTTTCGTGGGTTAGCTTAATTCAAAGCCAGAGCCATAATTAGTTTGTCAATTAACTAAACAGCAGAGGCTAACATGAATAAACATAGCATA